>WLWD01001394.1_pt1 | contig 13063 bp, 8 predicted proteins | sample 6712731 | NCBI WGS metagenome assembly WLWD01 (sample SAMN12718690, study PRJNA576275) | sponge metagenome | isolation source: marine sponge | host: Mycale hentscheli | place: New Zealand: South Island, Marlborough, Capsize Point | collected 2014-11-01
GTCCTGTACCTCAGCCCCTCCTTTGCCAGGTGGGCTACAAAATACGTCAAAGTGCTCTCTGTTGTTGGAACTGCTACTAGGCCGCCCTGAGTACAGAACGTGAGGTATCTCCGTTGCCCAGACTTGTACGCCCGCTGCGTCGATTCTGCTAATCCCTTCAGGAACAAGCTTTCAGCAATTCCGTCCAGCTCACTGATGTCCAGTCTGGGCGTCGCAGAACGAGTGCCTGCACTAGCTCTGGTGGGAGCACCGCTGGCTGGGGGTGGGCACCTGGGTTCTGCAACAAGAAGGAATCACTGTCATTACGGGAGAGTGCATCTGCACTCCTGTTCTCTACCCCAGGGATATGTTCTGCCCACGCCCTGATGTCATACCGTGCAAGAAAGAAGAAGGCACTACGCATTAGGTGCATCGCCTTTTCGTCCTTACTCGAACCCGAATTGACAATCGCCACCACTGCTGCATTGTCACACCTGCACCTCACCGTCTTGCCTTTCCACTTATGCCCCCAGATCGCCACGGCCAGGACCACTGGTAGCAACTCCTTGACCGTGATATGTACCTCCTGCCACACTTCGGGCCACTCTAACTGGAACCACTCGCCCCCTGTTGTAAATGCCCCACACCCCCAATTGCCCGAGGCATCGGATGTTATTGTGCCGGCCGCCTTGCCCATAGTCCTGTGCCGCATCATACTAGCGCCATTCCAGGCCGGGAGAAATGTAGCCCACCAGGAGAGGTCTGACCTGAATCCCCGATTAAGTCTAATCCGGTGGTGCGGTTTCTTCGCCACGGACAGCAGGGAAATCAGGCGCCGCAGGAACGTTCTTCCCGGTCGTACCACACAGCTCGCATGCTGCAGCAAGCCGATCAGCGACTGCAGATCCCGCTTGGTACAGCAGCGCCGTCTTAACCAGCGATCAATCTCTCTCCGGAGGCGGGCCACTTTTGCCCTTGGGAGCCGTAGCATCATGTCCACTGTGTCGAGCTCAATGCCAAGGAACGTGATGGCCGTGGCTGGACCCTCCGTCTTATGTGCCGCGATAGGCACGCCTAGCTCCCGGCACCCCAACAGTGCTGTAGACAGTGCCTCGCCACATCCTCTCTCGGAAGGACTGAAAACCATGAAGTCATCGAGATAGTGTAGCATGTCCACCTTCCGCTGCTCCAGAATCCACTGCATGGCGTCTGCTACTGCACTAAAAATCTTTGGTGCTGACCTGAGGCCAAACGGTAGGGCTTTGTCAAAGTACGCCTTCCCTTTCCACGACATCCCTAGCAACGGCTGATCGTCTGGATGAACTGGCACCATCCTATACGCACTCTCAATGTCGAACTTCGCCAGGTAAGTACCAACCCCGAGAGCTAGCACTCTAGCCACTGCAGCATCCACTGACGTGTATGTCATGGTGCACAGCTCGGGTTCTAACCCGTCGTTCACACTATGGCCTTCTGGGTAAGACAGGTCCACTATCAGTCTAAACCTGCCTGGTTGGTGTGGTTTCTCTATCACCCCAAACCTGTTGATGTGCAGCGAGGCTTCCCAGCTCGCCTCCCCGGGGCCTGCGACTCTACCCAGGCTGACCTCCTTACCGAGATACTGGTCAACTACCTGTGGGTTGTCTATCGCAGACCGCATATTGGTCTGGGCGGACACGTTCTCGACGGCTCCGTACTTGAAGCCAATCCTGAAGCCTTCTCTCAACCCCGCCACAATGTATCTCCGAAAACTCTTGTCGGGGTGGCACCGCAGAAGCTCATCCCACTTCTGCCAAACTAGCGGTGTCGCAATAGACCGATCTGCTAATGGGATTGTAACTGGCCTGATGGGCCTCCTCCCTGCCAGTACCTCCAGGTGCTTAATGTAGGCGTAGCTCCTCCCCTCTGGACCTAAGGAGCAGAAATTCTATTAACTTCGGTAAGGGTCGTTACCCGCCCATGTATGACCTGCCCGTCGACGATCCTTACGGCTATTATGTTATGTACTCGATACTGCACGTCTTCATACTCTATACTGGTTTGGTAACCCTATTTATTATACTATTGTAATATTGTTAGTGTGAGTGTGTGTGTGCGCATAGATACACCTCTGTATACCCGCCTAGGTTTACATTTTTTTTTTTTTTTTTTTTATTTTTTTTTTTTTTTTTCAATAATACCATAATCGCCAGGGTGCCAATAGCAAATAAAACACAATGTGTTGTCCATAGCACATACTTTACACAAATCTCCGGGGCTCTCCCCCACCTTCCTGGGTGGTCACAGCTGGCCCGCCTCTCTCTGGGGCTCTCTGACGCTCCAATCCCCGGCCTCTGCAAGAGGTCCTCCTATGGTCGCCTCCGCACAAGGAGCACACGTGGTCGAAGCGACAGTAGGGAAGGGGGCATCTACCCTCATTGTAAGCATAGCACGCTCCCCGCCGACCACGTCTTCTCCTGGCTTCCCCCTGCGCTTCGTCCTTCCTCCATCGCCCTGCTCGCTCTTGAATCTGGACTACTGGTACATCCCTGTTAGGGTGGAGGGCACACTCATCCTGGGAGTGGTCAGATGCCATGCACCTGGAGCAAAACAAACCCTTGCCACCATAAGCCAGGAATGTCGTGGCATACAATCCCTGGTTGACCCTTGAGAAGTCTACCTCGTCCAATGAGGCAATCTGCTGGCGAAAAGCCGAGTCGTACAAGAGCCAGCCACGACCTCCACACTTGCGGTGCTCTGCGATAACAAAGGCCTGATATGCCCACAGTTCCCGCGCCTTATGTGGGTACTTGGCACAGATGACGGCTGCATATGCACTAAAGCATTGCAGCCAGCTCTCGATGTCAGGCACTTCCCTTCGCCCCAGACGTCCTGCTTTGCCGTCACCTACCACAAGTCTCCTCCTCTCCGCCTCCACGTTGTCTTTCAATAACTCGGCCATATCAACGAATTCCCCACGCTGTATTCTCTGGACCAGCTTCCCCGGGACAACTGGGAGGGCCTCGCTGAGAACGAACGGCGACCCCTCCGCATTCGGCTTGGCTCGCCCCTCATCCTGCTTCTCCGAGCTATGGCTGTCTGGCTGCTTACTACCCTCCGCCTGAGGAGCGCTCTTACTCAGGTTTTGGACACCTGAGAACACCGGGAGGCTCAGGTTGGCTACTTCTTCTGGGGTGGGGTCAGCACCCAGATCACGGCCTATCAGACACAAGCAAACATAAGATGACACGCCGTATTGGGGCCTCCGCCCACCAGACTACTGTAGAGGGCTCCTCCTACCAGACTTCTGTAGGAGACTCCACCCTCTTAACTACTGTAGGGGTCTCTGCCCTCCTAACTACTGTAGGGGCCTCCGCCCACCTGGCTACTACCGGGGCCTCCGCCCTCCTGACTATTGTAGGGGCCTCCGCCTTCCTGACCACTACCGGGGGCCTCCGCCCTCCTGACTATTGTAGGGTGGGGGGACCCTGCCCTCCCGACTACTATATATATATGGGGCCTCCGCTCCCCCGACTACTACTGGGAGCCTCTGCTCGCATGACTACTACTGGGAGCCTCTGCTCACCTGATTTCTACTGGGGGCCTTAGCCCTCTTGACTACTACTGTGGCCGTCTCCTTCAATATGGGGGTCTCCACCCTCCTGACCACTACTGGGGCCTCCGCCCTCCTAATTACTAGTGGGCCTCCCTTGAAAACCTGGGGAAACAACCTTTTCCAGGTTACCAGGGCCCACCCCTTGCACCCCTTTGTTGTACTGCTAATCCTCTCCTAAGGGTTATTATTTTATTTTATTCCATTTTATTTTTTTATTTTTTTTTTTATTTTTTTTATTTATTTATTTATTATTTTATTTATTTATTTATTATTATTATTATTATTTTTTTTTATTTATTTATTTTATATTAATATCATTATTTTTTACATGCCCTAACTAATATTAGAATTGTGCCTGTGCTCTCTTACCCCCCCTTAGAATTGTGCCTGTGCTCTCTTACCCCCAGACTCCAGGTCACCTCGATCCTGAGGGGGTTCCCCCGATCTCGAAGCGCCGCTCCCTGGTTGAGTCCTACTCGCCCCGGTAACTCCGCTCTCATCTCGGCCTCTACTTTCCAACTGGGCGGCAACCCTGGCTGCGATGAGGTCCACTAGTGCCGGATCCAGTGGCATGGCTGTTACAACTGGCGCTGGGTTGCCCGTGTCGTCTAACCTGGCAGTCTGCCTTTCTCCTCGCGCGTCTGCCGACGGCCCCTCTCTCGGACTGCTTGACGAACTTGACATACCAGCGACTGTTTCTGCTTGACCCTGAGCCGCTGGACGTTACAACACCTTCTCGTAGCTGGGCCTCAATGTGTTACCTACTCCTGTGTGACCTGCTCCACGTGTCCGCTCTTTCTCCCACGTGCTGTTACTTCTGGCGACTGGGGTTGGGCTCCGCCCATGCCTGAGCCCCCCCTTTCCGGTCCTCGTAATTAACCAGGTCTAACTACTGTTAAACCTCATTTAACCCTCAGCGCGCATGCGCCCAGAGGGTTACAGTAGTCGTCCTGTCAGTCATTCCGTCCGTCAGTCAACAGGGGATCTCGAAGATTACGGCTACTCAGGCTTTGAAAGCGACATCAAACTATAGCACTTCACAGAGTAAGTCCCTTTAATGTGCCAGAACTGTTAGTTTTGACTTAGTTTTCAAGAAAAAGCGAGTAGAATTTCAGTCCCACAATCGTACGTTACGGTAATGGGAACCGCCCCTTAAAAAACGTGCTTGTCACGTGAGCCAGCTTGCAGGTTGCAAATTACTTTATTATACTAGCTAACTAGCGCTGAGGGTTTGCACTTCAGTGCTCTAGTTAACCCTCAGTGCGCATGCGCCTGAGGGTATATAGTAGTCAACCTGTCATTAACCCTCAGCGCGCATGCGCCCAGAGGGTTACAGCAGTCCTAGTGTCATTAACCCTCAGCGCGCATGCGCTAGAGGGTTACAGTAGTCCTAGTGTCATTCATTAACCCTCAGTGCGCATGCGCCTGAGGGTATATAGTAGTCAACCGGTCATTAACCCTCAGCGCGCATGCGCCCAGAGGGTTACAGTAGTCCTAGTGTCATTCATTCGTTCGTTCTGTCACTCTGTCTGTCAACCGGCACTTCTGGAAGGTAGGAACCAGCCAGGCTCTGAAAGCGGCATCAAACAGCAGTATTTCACGAAGTAAGTTCCTTTAATGTGCCAGAATTTTGATTTTGGACTTCATTTTCCAGAAAAAAGCGAGTCTTTCCAGAGCCGTGCGATCGTAGGCTTACAGCGGGAACCGCCCCTTAAAAACGTGCTTGTCACGTGAGCCAGCTTGCAGGTTGCAAATCACTTTTAAATAGCTAACAATTACATGCATTCAGCGTGAGGTGTTACGTTGCGTAGTCGTTGAGTAGAGCAAGTACCTAACCTAATAGTCTCTGGTTTGAATTTTCGTTGACGGTATTTTTTTTTTTCATCTTTTTTTTTCATCCTGTTTTTTTTTCTTTTTCCTTTTGTCTTCTTGCCTTATTTTCCTCTTCCTACTGTTTTTATTTCTTTTCTACCTTTTCCTTTCATTTCCTCTTTCTTTCCTGTACTGTTTTTCTTTCTTTCTTCTTCCTTTTTCTTTTCTTCCTACCTATTTTCATTCATTCCTCTTCTTTATCATACTAGCTAACTAGCGCTGAGGGTTTGCACTTCAGTGCTCTAGTTCATTCATTCATTCAGTCAACAGCGGATCTCGAAGAGTACGGCTACCCAGGCTTTGAAAGCGACATCAAACTATAACACTTCACAGAGTAAGTCCCTTTAATGTGCCAGAATTTTTAGTTTGGACTTAGTTTTCAAGAAAAAGCGAGTAGCCTACAATCGTACGTTACGGTAATGGGAACCGCCCCTTAAAAAACCTGCTTGTCACGTGAGCCAGCTTTCAGGTTGCTAATCACTTTTAAATAGCTAACAATTACATGGATTCAGTGTGAGGTGTTCCGTGGCATAGTTGTTGAGTGAGCGAATAGCTAACCTAGAAGTCTGTGGTTCGAACCCAAGTAGGTGCTCATTTTTTTTTTCATCCTGTTTTTTTGTTTTTTTCTTCTTGCCTTATTTTTTTCTTCCTACTGTTTTTATTGCTTTCCTACCTTTTCCTTTCATTTCCTCTTTCTTTTGTCCCTCTTCATTGTCTTTTCTCTTACCTGCCTCTCTTCAGTTGAGGTCCCCTGTCTCTTTTTTTTTACCTTTGTTAGTATTTTCTTTATCATACTAGTTCATTCTCATTCATTCCTTCAGTCCAACAAGGGAATCCCTCGAAGAGTACGGCTAAAACCCAGGTGGGCTTTGAAGCGACATCAAACGATAGCACTTCACAGAGTAAGTCCCTTTAAGGTGGCCAGAACCTGTTTAGTTTTGCACTTAATTTTCAAGAAAAGCGAGTAATAATTTCAGTCCCTAACAATCGTACGTTACGGTAATGGGAACGCCCGCCTTAAAAACTTGCTTGTCACGTGGAGCCAGCCTTGCAGGTTGCAAATCACTTCATCAGCTACTAGCGCTGAGGGTTTGCACTTCAGTGCTCTAGTTCATTCATTCATTCTGTCACTCTGTCTGTCAACAGGCACTTCTGGAAGGTAGGAACCAGCCAGGCTTTGAAAGCGGCATCAAACAGCAGTATTTCACGAAGTAAGTTCAGTTAATATGCCAGAATTTTGATTTTGGACTTCATTTTCCAGAAAAAAGAGAGTCTTTCCAGAGCCGTGCGATCGTAGGCTTACAGCGGGAACCGCCCCTTAAAAAACTCACTTGTCACGTGAGCCAGCTTGCGTTGAAAATCAACTTTTAAATAGCTAACAATTACATGCATTCAGCGTGAGGTGTTGCGTTGCGTAGTTGTTGAGTGAGCACGTAACTAATCTAATAGTCTCTGGTTCGAATCCTTGTCGACGCTATTTTTTTTTTCATCTTTTTTTTCATCCTGTTTTTTTTTCTTTTTCCTTTTGTCTTCTTGCCTTATTTTTCTTTATTTTCCTCTTTCTTCCTACTGTTTTTATTTCTTTCCTACCTTTTCCTTTCTTTTCTTTCGTGTACTGTTTTTCATTCTTTCTTCTTCCTTTTTCTTTTCTTCCTACCTTTTTTCATTCATTCCTCTTTCTTTTGTACCTCTTCATTGTCTTTTTCTCTTTCCTGCCTCTCTTCATGCCACTTCTGTTTCTTTTTTTTTTTCTACACATTTCCTTTGCTATTATTTTCTTTATCATACTAGCTAACTAGCGCTGAGGGTTTGCACTTCAGTGCTCTAGTTGTAGCTGTGCTCATAGTAGCTTTAATTCTGAACTTACATACTGAACATCTTTTGTCATCCCAAGCCAGTAATTTTTAACAGTTATCATGTCTAGTTTTACCATGAACTGACTTAGCTTGAGTTAACTTAGTGTGGTTACTCTAAATTGTTAATAAGGGGACTCCTTAAGAAAGATCTCATGTACTTTCCACTAACAACTTAAAAAACATAATATTTCTATTATATCTTTGGATTCAAAATAAGTTCGTTTTTTTATATGTTTAGGATGTTTAATTAAGTGGCGATTTATTATTTTCAAGTAATAATTGCATGATTCCAGGTGATTTAGTTTTAAAAAATTTGCTTATCCATTTTATAGGTAGTTTCACTGGGATTTGCTGTCTTCTAAAGATCTTTGGTTTAAGTTTTAGTTAACCAAAATGACACTACATTGTTTATTGTTTATAAATTTTCAACAAGAAGCCAAATCTTCCTGTTACGTTTTAATTAACATAATAGTGCATGTTAGGAAGATAAAATTTGCTATAATTAAAATTATTTCAGCAATAGTTATATAGTAAGCTAATTCCATAAGCAACTATCACCAGATGAGCACATAATATTTGATACTGTAATCCAATATGAGCCTTGAACATTTAGAACTTGAACAAACTTTCCCTTTTGAACCTTATAACTTACATTTTCTCCCAAATTGGTGGTTGTAATCCCCCTCCCCCCTCCCCACCCCCCAATATAAGGATACACATTTGTCGATAACTTTTGCAATGTTGCATTGAGGTTATCTGATAACCATCTTTCTTCTAGCTGAGTTATCTTTTCCTCTTTATAAACCAACTAGTCTTTCAGCCAATATTCTTGGTATATAATCTGCCTGATCTTCAGTAAGATCTTTAATTAATGCAAGCCATAATGAAATAATGAAGCAAAGTTAAAATTAGCAAAATGAACCAGCAATAGCTCTCTCTCTCAATATATATATATATATTATATATATAATATATTCCATGTTAGATATCTTCTCATTAATGTTATTATTAGGGACATAACCCATTCGATAGCACACAACATACTGGGATATTAGCTCATTACCCTAGTAGTTATATACAACAGGCCTGGCTTACCAATTTTCCTGGTTTTTACAGCTACCTTCCTCTCAGTATCCTACCAAGCCAGGTTAGGACAGCTGCTAAAATATAGGCTGGGCTTGTGTGGGGGTCCCAAGAGAGTCTTAAAGCTAACTTTATCTATTAATTACAAACCCCCTAGTAAGAACTACTGCAGTGAAGATATAATATATTTCACTGTCAAGCTATATTTTCACTGTCCTCTGGTTCCCCAGACAGTAAATTAGCCTGCTCATGAAATATTTCACCATATTTCACTCTGACTACTCCTGCAATAAGTACTATATGTAATGCTAGCTAGCTACCTTATTAAATATCCCCCACCCGCCCTCCTGCAATCTATTACACCCACAGTTAATCGAAAATCAACGTTTAAAAAAAAAAAAAAGGTTAAAAATATTGTATTTATATAAGCTACTTTTGTGTGTACTTCTTACATTAGCTATCATTGTAGCATAGAAAGAACAAAATCATTGAGTTGTTTCCCCTAAAATTTGTTCAAAAAGAAGAATTACATGCATCAAAACATACTCAGAATGTACTATACATGTTATTGAGATAATAATACAAAAAAATTTAAAATAAAAAAATTGAAACACAATCCGAATTTTAAACTACAATAGTGAAGTAATAACAAAAATAAAAATGGAATTAACTAAAAAATTAATTACATTAGCAGCTGAGTTTGTGTTGGCAACTCTTGTTATTGTGTTTTCACAATGAGAAAATTTTGAAATACTCATATGCTGTCAGCTTAGGTCCAGGTTCAGCAAGTCATCTGGAGGATTATGCTAAATGGTTTCTGTTTTTTAACAAACTCCACAATCATACTGCATCAGAATTGAAAAGAAAATGTAAATTATTACCATACGACCTTGTGAAGGACAGCACAAGGATACTTTATTGGAATAAAAAAAAGAATAATAGTTATTTGGCAATAGATAATAGAACTCAACAACACACAGAAACTTAAATTGTTTAATTCCCGAATCCAATTTCCTCCAAGTGTCTGGTAGGATTCCTCATAATTGAACTCTTTTTTTTCAGTTGGAACAGTATTATAGGAACATTCAAGTTTTCACTGAATAATTAGCTAGCTATATTGAATCCTCTCTATTAAGTAATTGATTGTAACAGTAAGTGAGACCATTAATTTTACTCATTCATTACTTAACATACCTATCAAGCTACTGCAATCATCACTATTGCATTTATTTCTAATTGAAATAATAAGAGAATAAAGGAAACTTATGGAATGATATATTACACTCTTGGAATAATAACACAATGTTTTAGAATGAAAAAAGAATACGTATTTCTAAAAATTCTAGCATAATCCAGCGTGGCCCTATTCTCAAGTGATACTTCTACATAACACTAGTAAAAATATAATACCCAACGTCAACAAAAGTAATTTTGTGTGTTTGTGTATACATAATATAGCTAATAAAGCTTGCTGCAACATCTGATGTAGGTATTGAGTTTAAATATTCAGTCACTCTTTTCAGTTTTTGCCTGCTGAACTAAACTTTTAAGAAACTTTGAACTTATCTGTGGTTTCTAACTCATCAGGTTCCAATTCAGTGTCAATTGAGGAAATGTCAGTTTCTGAGTCTGGCAAAAACTCTGGAAAATTGTTTTTTTTCTCAATAAAATTTACTCATAAATATCTTCCGTGATCTTTCCTACGCACAAGTGCAGTCACATTAGCTACACCAGCCTGAATTTGTGTGTCCATAAAGTTTAAGCATATTTTAAGAAATTCACTGTGATATAGCAAGGAAGCCACTTTGGCTTGTTAAATGCGCTTTCCTGCACAATGATACATGCTATTATAAGTAGCACTAGCTGTTGAAGGCGGACGTTCAATAGTGTGGATACAGTAAGTAGTGTCCATTCCAATTATTTATAATTTAAACAGGTTCAACTGACTCCACATTAAATGATGACGCCACTACACAAATTACATATTGAAATCCTGTAATTTCTAAGCACTGATTCTGGAGCTTTTGATGAGATCATCATTAAGCCAACCAAAAAGTGGTTTACATTGGTTGTCTTTTTAATGCAATATGTACTCTCATGACATCATTTTAGGAGTTATTTATAAAATAATAGTTCCCTAATAATTTATGTTGAATAACTAGTCTTTTTAGTCTCTTCTAGTCTCTTAAGTCTTTTCAGTCTATTTTGTCTCATATAATCTCTCCTATTTTGAACTTACCTGTAGTTTCTAACTCATTTGGTTCCAATTCAGTATCAATTGAGGAAATGTCAGTTTCTGAATCTGGCAAAACTCTGGAAAATTGTCTTGATTCTCAATAAGCTACTTGCTGCAAATCCCTCTACTTCATCGTCATCTGTTTGGTCACTGATGGATGAGATAACTGGTGCACAATTTGAAATAATACTATCAGTGCAATGAAACATGGCAGGGGAATCATTTGTAACAGGGAGTGGTGAATAGCTTAAGAGTCAGAAATTAACCCTTATTCCCATATTTGATTCTGATTTCTCTGATGAGCCATCTTGCTGACAAACATCGCTCCCATTGGAAATTAGAGACTTTAGTGAATGTCGTTTGTGAAAAACCTTTAGTCTAGGTGTATGTACATACAGTAACAATAATTTTAATTCAGTGTGTAAGATCTCAAATACTATACCTGCATACATTGACAGGTTTCTTGAGAGTTTGACACTTCTTACAGCTGCACGATGCTAACTAACACTGTGGATGACACGGGTGCCGATGGGTCAACTATAGTAGTTAATTGTGATGTTCTTGTTTTACCCAACTGTTTTTCAGTTCCTGCCTTGACTAATAATAATAATAATATATAATAATAATATATAATAATAATAATAATCGATGATGATAATGATGATGATGATGATGATGATGATGAAGATTAACCTAATGTATATATAATGTGCTAGGTTACACTTGCCTCTTTTTCTTTGGAAAAGTTGTGTAGGCATAAAAACGACTTCTTGCAAATATATGCTTCTTCACCCCCTCTTCCTTCTTTTAGGGATACATTTAAAACCATAATGAAGGGGACATTATTCACTAATGAATAATGTCCCCCTCCCTTCCTCTAACTTGCATGCTTACCACTTGCTCATCCTCGTTGGTGCTTCATGCTGGAGAACCTAACTACTGGCAGAGCTGGATTCAGGAATTTTGACAAGGGGGGGTTCTAAGAAAATTGCACCCATAACCAAACCCAAACCACACCCACCTTAGGAAAAACAATGACGATTAAAAAAAAAAGAACTGATTAAGTAATACAATGATGATTATAGCCAACAGAAAGTATAATGGAATGATATTTAGTCAACAAAAAGTGAAGGTTAAAAAGTCTTTGAGCATGAGTTTGAGTGAATGCTAGGCAGACATCATCCACTGAAATTATTTTACTATAATGCATGGCAATCACTCCAAGGTCAGACATACGTTCTTCAGCCATGGTAGATCTTAAGCAGGTTTTTATTCTTCTTAACAAAGAAAAGGAACGTTCAGCTTCAGCACTTGTAATTGGTAGTGTACATGATATTAAAAGTAGCTGATGTATGTTCGGAAACGAATCACTGTCACATGATCCAAGTGCCAAGAGAAAAGTATTTGGAATATCAGCCCCTAATTGACTCTACCAAAGGGTCTGCCACCGCCTAAGCTCATTTTGTAAAGAACTTGGGAAAGGAAGATCACTCTCCCAAAAGAGTAAAGATTGTTTGGCCTCCTTAATACTTTCTATGTTCAAATTGTCACTTAAGGTTATAATAGAAGGCATAAGGAATAATAATCTTTTAGAGTGACCATGGTCATTAGAAAATCTCTCCTTCATTTGACTCAGAAGTGAATCAATCAAAGGGATTGCAATTTCCCTTTTGTAGTGCTGACTAGGAGACTCACTAGGAGTATTGCTTCTATTCCTTTTGTGTGCTGACTAGGAGACTCACTAGGAGTATTGCTTCTATTCCTTTTGTAGTGCTGACTAGGAGACTCACTAGGAGTATTGCTTCTATTCCTTTTGTAGTGCTGACTAGGAGACTCACTAGGAGTATTGCTTCTATTCCTTTGAAAGCTTGTTTTTCTTGGCACAAATTCAGCAACACCTACTTTATTGGCCAAAGTTAGTACTTCTTCATACCAAGAACTGAAAACCATATCGATATTCTTTCTAGAGGTATCAATGTTCTCAATAACAGTATTTACCATAGTATATGCCTCATAAACATCTTGCTCACATTTTTGTAGTTTTGATGTCTGGATAATCCTGTGGGGAAAGTATTGCATCCAAGAAAGTAACCAAAACCTCATACATCTCATGAAAAATTGCATAGCAAGTATGTCACTCCACCTAGTCTTGCAAAGACCAGGAAGTTTAGAGTGAGATGATGAGTTAGGGAGGTATTCATGCAGAGTCAATTCAAACATCCTCTGCCGTTTTGGGCTATGATATAGAAACAAGTGTGCTTCATTCATAAGGCCAATAAGATTTCTTACTTCCTGAACTTTGCTTGAAGCAGCAACAGATAAATTAAGGCAATGGGAGTAGCAATGTGTGTAAAGGGCTAATGGAGAAATTTCTTTAAGTTTAGCCTGTACCTGCTGTATCTGACCACATCACAGCAGCTCCATCGTAAGCCTGACCACGAA
>WLWD01005078.1_pt1 | contig 13054 bp, 11 predicted proteins | sample 6712731 | NCBI WGS metagenome assembly WLWD01 (sample SAMN12718690, study PRJNA576275) | sponge metagenome | isolation source: marine sponge | host: Mycale hentscheli | place: New Zealand: South Island, Marlborough, Capsize Point | collected 2014-11-01
GTAGTTTATAAGAAGTTTGCTCTTCCTCAGCTGATTTAGCGTAAATGTAAAATGTAAATGAAATTAGTAAATATTTTTATTGTTTCACAATTTCTTTCTCAGCCTTCCTTTACTCGTTCGATGTATTCTCTCTCTTTCACAGGCTTTTTTTTAAATACAGGATTAAAAATATTTAGTTGCCACCGGGAATCGAACCCAGGACCGCTTGCATAATGCACAAGTGCTCTGCCACTGAGCTACAACAATCAGCCGGCAAACAAACACTCTAATTCTGTATTTATACTGGTAAGGGGTACTGCTATGCTACAGTCTCACTCTCAACAGACCAATGAAAATTCTCTTTTTTCGAAGATTCTTATTATTAGTTGAATTTTTTTACTCCACTAATTTATCACTTCACAATTTCTTTCTCAGCCTTCTTTTACTGATTAGATGTATTCTCTCTCTTTCACAGGCTTTTTTCGTGCACAGCAACCATCAACAAAAATTTGCGTAGGTGGTGTGCGGCTCAAAGAAAGTGCTACAAATCGATTCACTCTATTCAAACTAATGAACTCACTAATTACCATGTAATGTGATCCATACAATTTCATTCATGCATATATTGTAGCCTTACGTATTTTCAAACTTCATAACATGGAGGCACTTGTGGGAAAAGTTGTCAGACAGTAATTTTTAGACATATTTGACATGCTCAATCCAAGTATGCTATCTGCCAAACGTGTAACTTATTAGTAAATATGATAATAAGATGTTTATAATGGAGCAGTTATATTTCTGCCATTTATACATGCAATGATGTTTTGTGTGAAATGATGTATAGTAGAGTGAATCTGTTTTCATGTATTTGGCACCAAATGAAGCATGTGTTGTAAGGCTTTATTTGCTACTAAAACTGCTGGATTCTTCAAGGCACAATGCCTCATGAAATAGTCAAAATGGGGAAAAAATGTGTATGTCATGTTTTCTTTTGTCTCACTATTTTGACGATGTTGAATTCAAACACGCATTGTTTTTATTTCAAATAAGTGGCCCCCCAAAAAACAGGAATTATAAGTATAGTATATAAAAATAAATAAAACATGCTAACACTGTTTATTGTCTGCCATTGACATACACAGTGCTTACTGTGACAATCTATACAATAATATGGTTGTTGTGTTTGATAATATTTGAATCAACCTTAAAGAAATCTTTGAGTTTGACATATACAAAAGACTTCACAAGGACTCTAGTGAGGGCAAATTGGGAGCAACATTTACTAAAGTAGTGTTCAGCCCCCTCCCCTTCCCTTCACAGGGCTAGACTAAAATAAACACTATGGTTATAGAATATTGTAAGTTAGCTAATGTGGTTTAGCTACTACATATCTTAGCACCTTTATTTAGCTCTTTTTCCAGCCCAGTCTTTTTTATTTCTATTTTTCCCCCTGCTGCTTGGGAAGCTCAATGTGCTCCTGTTGTCTAGCATTCTTATCCTCTCTAGCTTACTAGTTATTTCTATTAAGCTGATCATTTTTGTTGCATTCAACAAATACTCTATGCCAGCTTGCGCGTCATTAGTGCTAGCACAACACTAGTATATGTATGTATGTATGTGTGTATGTGTGATGCATGTATGCATGTATGTATGTATGTATGTATGTATGTATGTATGTATGTATGTACGTATCTAAGTTTATTGCACAATTAATGCTCTATTTACAATAATATGCATGTTCACTAAACACAAGTCAAGTTGCTATAATCTTTTGCTGTTGGTCACGTAGTATTATAATAGTATCTAATCGACAAATAATACAATAACAATTCTAGATATATTTATTTGTTGTTTTATTTGAGGTTTAATAATTATTGTGAATATTCCTTATTTATTAAGTTAAGTGAAGATGTACCTTGTACTATGAATACTGGTGAAGTCACTGGAGTTGGTGTATCATCATTATAAACAGTGTATGTGTAAAGTTCCAGGTAGATATCCTCTCACTGCTTCCAGTTTCACCACACTTAGAAAAGAGCAGTAAGGATTAATGTTTGTCCAATCTTGTACCTACCTAGAATTGTGGGTATAGTATTAGTCTGCGTGTGGCCTGGCTGGTTCATTAGCCTTTTGTTTTGAAGCCCACCACTTAGAGCTAGTATTATTTATTCAAATCCTGTCCATAATTATTTTTAAGTTTAAACAGTGTGAAGTTTAGTTTCATTTCATAATTAACTAAATTGAGTGTTGACATTATTATTCATAAATACCTGTAGTTATCATAATGATAAATATACATACAGGCAGTTTAAAAAACTAAGCCATTAATGTGGTGGTGCACAGTAAGTATCTAACATACCTTCTATTAGAAATACTTGTGAAGTCAGAGTTGGTGTATTAGCATTACTAACAGTGTATGTGTAACTTCCAGGTAGACGTCCTATCACTGCTAGAGCAACTCTATACATCCTCATCTCACATGGTCCAGTACCCACAATAGTGTCTCCTCCTCCAACAAAAAAATACCCACCACTAGCTGGTCTTGTATTACTATCAACAATAAGATTATTCCTTCTCCAAATCACTGATGAAGCTTGACTTCCTGTAGTTATTCCTTCTATAACTAACAATAGGTTATCACGATCAGCTAATTGTGTTGATGGTTCATCAGGATCTAGTTGTATAGGAGCATTAGTAATGGTACCTACAATCACCACACAAGTTTTAGTTTACAAGTAACAGAAAAGTTGCTGCAACAAAATTGTGGATATGTGTACTACATTAGGTTTATTTAATTTTCTAAACACCCAACATAAACTTTTACCCTACATTTAGACTTTTTTCCAGGGTCCTCCTCAGGGGTCAATAAGGTTTAACCTTTATGGTGATTAATAAACAAAATGTAGACAGGTCCGTATTTTCAAAATTCATAACATGGAGGCACTTGTGGGAAAAGTTGTCGGACAGTAATGTGGGGTTATGCTCGAGGTAGGAAAGAACCACAGGGTAGCTGCCACCAGAGTTATACAAATTAAGCTCCCAAGCTGTTCAAAGCCACAAACCCTAAGCACCCTTTCACAGATGTCCCAAGATTCAAGTTAAGGTTTGGCTCAAAATGTACAACTGCCGAGCACATGCTCAGGGCTGGCCACTATATAGAAAACCAGTTCTGGGCATGCTCGCAATGACATGACCATGACACAGCATAAAATACACACACAAACATACATCTAATTGATTAGTTCACAGCACTTCACACCTAACAGCTAACATACAGGGAAATATGAATATGGGAATAATAATATAGTTCATAGTCTGTAGAATGGGGTGGAAGGCAAGGCATTACACCATAAGTAATTTTTAGACATATTTGACCTGCTCAATCCAAATATGCTATCTGCCAAAATTGTAACTTATTAGTAAATAGTGTTGTTAGAAACACTGCACTTGGAACCAGAAATCTCTCTCACTAAGTATTTAACTATCTGCTAACTTTGTACAAATACATTTTAAAAATGAGTGATACTGAACTTCAAAAAATAACAAATTTTGCATTGAAATGTTTACTTAAAGAATAAATACCATGACAATACGGATAGGAACACTGATGGATTAATGATTAACAGAGATGGATTGATGAATAGGGAGTAGGAGGGAGGTGTGGCAAGAAGCTAAACTAGAAGCCACAGGAATGCTCTGTAGGCTGCCAATAGAATCATCACTGACCCACAAGAGAGAGGAAGGGAGTTGCAGTTAACTACACTGAGAAGCTCTCTCAATATAACTCCTACTGTCCACAACCCAAGATTTCTGAGGGTTTGTCTTTGTAAACTCTTCTGACAAAGTAATACAAGTTTGAAGTGGACACGTGAAGACTGAATCAGGTGTACTAGAACAGACAATATAATAATATATAGAAAACTGCCTGTCACACCCTCTTCCTGAAGTGCATGAAATAGAAATACAGCAAGTGATAAGTTGAGTCCTGTGCATGAACAAAAAAGGCAAAAAGAAAGGTGTGAGGATCAGAGAACATATGCATTGTCAGCAGAAAGCAATGATCCTTGTGTGTGGAATCTTGCTTGTTGGTGGGAATTCCACCTCACTTTCCCCAACTTTGGAGATTAGTGTCAGCAATGAAAGAGATTCTGTTGAAGGAGAGCTGCTCATCACATCTTTGCACTGTAAAGAAGGCAGTTCATCCCAACCTTGTCAAGATAAGACATCTGGCAAAGAATAGTATTTTTCTTGTTGGTAATGGACTTTAATGAAAAATCCAAAACAGTGAGTAACTATCACCACAGATGAGAATTCAAACTGATTGAGGTCATCAGTGCCTTGAGTGCTCAGTGAAGGCTTCAAATCTATGGCCAATCAGATAAACTTTGAAGTGCTGTAGTGATTCCGACTGACAGGCTCAGGGACTTTCTTCTGGTTCTTGTAGACACATAAACACTCCCAACCGTCTTGAGGAAGCATCACACAACAAGAATAATAGATCAGTAACTTCAGGAATAGTAAGAGCAGAGTGATTAGAAATACTTGTTTTAACATGATCAATATCTGAACACATTTGAGAAGACTAGAACATTTAGTTAGGCTAAGATTTAGTGAAACAGGAAGTTAATGATTTAGTAAAATATGCTAATGAGAGATATAATCAGGACAAAAAGTTTACCAAACAAAAATGAACGCATCTGCATGTTGTTTGAGGTTTAACATCAGATTGAAATCCTCTACATGAGCTTGTGGAATAGAAATACCATGACAACTAACAACTGTTCCCAAAAATTCTAATGAAGTGCCCCCCCTTTACCCACCTCCCCCCCTCCCTACCCACCTCCCTCTCTACCCACCTTTCCTCCCCATACCCACTACTCCTCCTGCCCACCTCCCCTCCCCCTACCCACCCCCCACGCACACACACTGTGGGCGGAGGAATGAGAAGTGAGACAGAGAAGATGACAGACAAGAGAAAGAAAGAGAAAGAGATGAAGACAGAGAGAAGATAGAAGAGAAAGCATGAAGATTAAGAACATTTGTGTGTGTGTCATACAAGGACATTTATGTGTGTATTATAAGCATTGTATGTATTTCTGTATTTTTGTTATTTTAGTGTAGGCGCAGGTCATGTTGTGTATTTTATGTCCGGATGTATTCCGTGGACCACACCCCCATTTATATGTGTGCATGCGTGACTTGAAACTTATAAACCTTAGTCACGCATGCGTCAGTTCAGTTCCCCCTATATTCCCATTCTGTTAGTTACAGATTAATACTCTGTCAAAGGGTGCAGAGCGTATGAGTAAGCGTGTGTCGAACTTCTCCTCTACCTCTGGCGACTTACCTTCAGGCTTATAGCCTTTACCCGATTGAGCCAATCAAGGTTCTCCGTGGCCTGTGACCGCCAACCCACAATTGGTGGCAGCGGGAATCATATGCAAAATAGTCCCAGATACCGGTGCCGAGATCTCTATAGTGCCCGGTTGCTTAGTGTATGGTGACCAGCTAACTGGTGAACATATTGAGGTAAAGGGCTGGGATGGTAGGCCCGTAACCTTAGAGACTGCCATAGTTGACTTCGTTTTCAAGGGTCATTCCTTTAGTTCTCGAGTGGCTGTGGCACACAAGGATAGTTTGTGTGGTGCTGTGCTGTTTTCTGTCCCCATGGAGACAGCCACAGCTGAGCATCTCCTGTTGGATGCTGCCTCTAAGTCAGATGTTTCTGGCTTGGGGGCGGGGCAATTACGTGGTACCCGTAACATCCAACCATCCTTTCTGGAGGATGCCTGCTCTGGTGGTGTTGTGGAGGTGCAGGAGGCCCCTGCAACCTCCTCTGCTCCTGCCACTACTCAGGAGGAGTCAGCCAATGTTAGAGTCATTACTAGGAGCATGTCCGTGAAAGAGAACAAGAAAGAGAAGCATGATGATGTTGTGCATGTATCTGAATCCAATCCTCAACCTTTCGACTGTGATGCAGAGTTTGATAGACTAGCTGCAATTGATATGTCACATGAACCTCCTGTGTTAGGTGATGGGCATGTTGTCAGGAATGCTTCGGATGATGGGCTTCTTAGTGGGTCTGACATGGATGGGAATGGGGCTGGTGATGGTGGTAGTGCTGTCAGTGAAGGGCTAGGTGGTTCTCCTTCTCCCCAAACCCATGTCTCCAATGACACCTTACCCGATGATCCAGTGAATCTTGAACTTGCATGTCCCCAAACTTGTGAATTGGGCGAAGTAGAGGCACTTATCAAAGCTGTTAATGATGATGACACCTTAGTTGCCCAAAAGGACCTTGCATGTAGTAATTTGAATGGCTATGTCTATTCTGATGGTGTGTTGACTCACACTGTGTTAGTAAATGATGCCCCAGTCAGTCGTGTTGTCGTCCCCAAGAGTCTTAGGTTTAAAATCCTGACCCTGGCACACGACAAATCCTCTCATGTCGGTATTAGAGGTATGAGGTCTATTATTGGCAAGAGGTTTACATGGCCTGGTGTCCACAACGACATTGCCAGTTTCGTTAAATCATGTGATACCTGTTTAAGAGTGAATAACGCTGGTAATCGCAAATCAAAAATGATTGAGAGAAAAATAGTTTCAGTGCCATTTGAGACGGTGGCCGTAGATTTAGTTGGCCCCTTACCTAAGGCCAAACGCGGTGTCAAGTACCTATTCACGTATGTCTGTCTGGCAAGTAGGTGGCCTGAGGCCATCCCCATGCGTACTGCCTCAGCCACAGAGGCAGTGCAATGTTTCTTGGACACCATTTGTAGGACGAGCATCCCCCTGAAAGTCCTTTCAGACAGAGGCAGTATCTTCCTTAGCAAGTTAATGTCTGGGCTATGTGAGATGCTAGGGATAGACAATATTGCAACTTCTCCATATAGGCCTCAATCTAATGGGGTTGTGGAGAAGTTGCACGGCACCTTGAAGCCTATGCTGTCTAAGGCTATGGATAAGGGCATAGATTGGTCTGTGTTTCTCCCCTTGGCCCTCTTTGCCATATGGCAAGTGCCTAACAGGGACGTTGGCTTTTCCCCTCACTGCCTTGTTTATGGTAGAGACGTGGTAGGCCCCCTTGATGTCTTGTACAATGGGTGGGTCAACCTTGATTTTGTTAGTATTGATGTAGACTACTGGCTCCTGAGCCTCAATGATAGGTTGGCAGTTATTCATGACATAGCTGTCAGCTATGAGTCGATTAGTGGTGGCAAGAGAGCCTTAGTGTTCAACAAGAACAAGAGCGAGAAACCTTTGGAGATTGGCTCTAAAGTCCTCATGAGGGTCCCTGGTATGAAGGCTGCATTGCAGGCGGCCTGGTAAGGCCCTTACCAAGTAGTAGACAGTTCAAGCAGAGTGACCTACAAGGTCTCTAAAGGTGATGACCATCCCGTGAAGTTAACACACCGGGACAACCTCAAGTTGTACATTGATAGGCACCTCTCAGTAAATGCTGTAACTCTTATTGCTGAGGAGCAGGGCATTGACCAGAGTCTGTTGGTTAGTAAAGCAACCCTTAGTGTGGACAAATGCCTGGTTATAGGCAGTGTGATTTTGATAGTTTGTTAGATAGCCTCAAGTCTCATTTCAGTGATACTCCCGGGTTGTGCACGGCAGGCACCTGCAAGATTGAGCTTCCTGACGGGGCTGCTGTCGTCAACCTCCCTCCTAGACAGATACCAGTCAGTATAAGAGATGCTGTCAAGCATGAACTTGACAAACTACTTCATGACGGCATTATAGTAGAATCTACCTCTGCCTGGGCTAGCCCCTTAGTCCCCGTCCGGAAGAAGGACGGCAGTGTGAGAATTTGCATTGATTTCCGTCAGTTGAATGCTGTGACACCTCTGCGGAGGTACTGGTTGCCTTCTCTTACTGAGATACTGGAACAGGTGGGCCCTAATACATGCTTGTCCACCCTTGATTTGACTGCTGGATTCCACCAGCTGGCAATGGATGAGAGCTCTAGCGAGCTTACCACTTTTGTATGCCCTTTCGGGAAGTTTAGGTATCAGAGGATGTTTTTTGGGGGCTGAAAAATGCCCCGGCAATTTTCCAGTCCGTTGTTGAGAGTGTGCTAAAACCTGTTAATGACTGTTGTAAGAACTATGTGGATGATGTCATCATCTACAGCAGTAACTGGTCCGATCATCTGTCCCACATTAAGAGAGTCATTGAATGTCTTGGTGCCTCTGGCTTGACCATAAAACGCAGGAAGTGTTGTTTTGGGCATAAACACCTTATGTACCTTGGCCACAAGATAGGTGCAGGGCAGTTGGCAGTGCCCGAGCACAGGGTAGAAGCTTTGGCTGACTTTGCCAGGCCAAAGACAAAAAAACAGTTACGTTCCTTCCTAGGCTCTCTGTCATACTATAGGAGGTTTATACCCAGATTCGCAGATTGCTCAAGTGCACTGACTCCTGCGGTCTCACTCAAGGCTCCTCTCCGGGTGGTCTGGAGTGACGAGATGGACTCCATGTTTAGTAAGTTAAAAATGTTATTGTGTCAGTGTTCTGTGTTGTTCATTCCATCTCCAGTCGACGAGTTCATTCTCTACACGGATGCGTCCGGTTCCAGTGTGGGCGGGTGCCTGCACATTGTACGTAATGGTGATGAACTTCCGGTGGGCTTCTTTTCCCGCCAATTGAGATCAGCCGAGAAAAATTACTCTGTCTCGGAGCTGGAGAGTCTCGCAATTGTGGCCTCACTCGAATATTTCGAGTTATACCTGTACACGAAGAGTGTAGTTGTCGTGACTGATCATAAGCCTTGTTTGGCCTTGATGGAGGGATCTTCGCTCAACAAGCGCCTCCTACGGTTTGCCTTGGCCCTCCAACAGTTTGATGTACAGATCATTCATAGACCTGGAAAATCTCACTCCAACGCAGACGGCATGAGCAGACAGGCGTGGCCAGATGATGATGAGGCCGCCCAGTGTTTATCAGATTCTCCCCCTGGGCGAATCTTGGCGGGGAGAGTTGTGGGCGGAGGAATGAGAAGTGAGACAGAGAAGATGACAGACAAGAGAAAGAAAGAGAAAGAGATGAAGACAGAGAGAAGATAGAAGAGAAAGCATGAAGATTAAGAACATTTGTGTGTGTGTCATACAAGGACATTTATGTGTGTATTATAAGCATTGTATGTATTTCTGTATTTTTGTTATTTTAGTGTAGGCGCAGGTCATGTTGTGTATTTTGTGTCCGGATGTAATCCGTGGACCACACCCCCATTTATATGTGTGCATGCGTGACTTGAAACTTATAAACCTTAGTCACGCATGCGTCAGTTCAGTTCCCCCTATATTCCCATTCTGTTAGTTACAGATTAATACTCTGTCAAAGGGTGCGGAGGGCGAACTCTGGTGGCAGCAGGTCACCAGAGCGTATGAGTAAGCGTGTGTCGAACTTCTCCTTTACCTCTGGCGACTTACCTTCAGGCTTATAGCCTTTACCCGATTGAGCCAATCAAGGTTCTCCGTGGCCTGTGACCTCCAACCCACACACACACTGAGATGATTTTACAGTAACAAAATTCTTGCATAATTCAATAATATGAGACACATGCTCAGACTATGAATTAGAAGATACAATTATATCATGAATATGTGGAATGGAAAAGTGATCTAGACAAGACAAACGTCTAGTCATCATCATCTGAAAAGCAGCTGGGGCTTATTTTAGTCCAAAGGGAGTCAGAAAGGAAGCTGATGGTATTGAAACTTGCTGAAAGGCGTAAAGGAAGTTTTGTTCATAAGGTCAGGTTCAATGGGAATCTGATGGATTGGTCAAGTTTGGAATAAAATTTAGCCATAACTAGTTTACCAACAACCTCTTCGATTGTGGGAATGTAAAAAGGTTCTTTCACAATCTCAGCATCTATTTTTTTTATAATCAATGACAATTCTTAGGCCACAATTTCTTCACTGGTGTAGCCTGGAATGCCCAATTTGCAATGCTAGACTCAATAATTCCACTAGAGTGGCCTCGGCTCCTGTGTCAATGGCCATCTCCGCTGGTAGGTCATTGACTGTGATAGGAATAGTAGGAGTGGAATCCTTAGCAGTAAGCCAGTTAGCCTTCACTGGGTGTGCTGGCTTCACTTCTAGCCACTTTTTATCCTCAGATTTCCCTGCATCTTCGGCTGTAATGACTTTGGAGGAACAGTCCTGCAAAATGAGTAGCTAAGAATACAGCTATAAGAATGTAAGCATAACCATCTTATTTTGAATGTATACAAGGTCCTACTGAATCAATAGAAAAAACTCCTTCAAATGTTTGAGTAATTTCTCAGTAACAGACAATGGTGCTTTAGTTGAATTGGCCTTTGAATTAGTCTGACAGTGAGTACATGACCTCACAAATTGTGTTGTATATCAGGTGCAATCCCTGGCCAAGTAAAATGCTTAGAACTAATAGAGTGTGTCTGGTTCCTACCAAAGTGGCCTGAACGATTGTGACCAGCAGTTACCATGTCATTGACCAGCTGTTTAGGCAAAACAATAGCAGCACTAACAATAACAGCAAAACATTAACAATAACAGAAAAACTATAACAGCAAAACAATAACAGCAAAACTATAACAGCAAAACAATAACAGCATTAACAATAACAGAAAAACTATAACAGCAAAACAATAACAGCAAAACTATAACAGCAAAACAATAACAGCAAAACTATAACAGCAAAACAATAACAGCATTGTTTAGTACTGCATTGGACTTAGATGGCCTCATCTGGGTTTAGCTCCATCAGTGCAGGCTGTTGCTGCTCTGGTTTTGAAGTTACATGTTATCTGGGAATAATGCAGTTGCATCCTCTGTTTCCTGTCTTAACTGAGCTTCTTGTTCTTGCTCCTGGATTTCTTGGCTCTTGCCCTGTTAAGGAGAACTTGCTGCTCTTTGGCTAGTGAGGCAAGCTCAACAAAGCGATCACCAAAGTCAAGGTGTAAGAGAACATCACATCACGCAACTTTGCCTAACACCTACCGTAAGAGTATGAGTAATATTGCCAGCAGTAATATTAAGTTTAGCTTTAGGTATTTCAAAAATATTATCATTTACAACGCGAATGTTTAAAAATCCTTCACTATAACGCTCATCAGGAACCAAGTCTTTCTGAACCAAGGTTAAGTTTGCCCCAGTATCCAATAATATTGTAGCTGGTTTATTCCCAGCTTTTCCTTGTAACAACATAGAAGGAGATAAATTGGGTTTATGAGTGGGTGAAACCCGTGTAATGTGTGTAGGCTTAATCTGCTGTGTAGAGGAACTTTTAGAGGACTTATCCTTATTTCTAGCCTTCTCTGGGCAGTCAGGACACCAGTGATCTTCTACCCACATGTGTGGTAAACTAATATTCTATCGCCCCAGGTAACACCAGCCTGCTTGGATTTAGAAGTTTCATCTACTGACTCATCACCATCTGGCCTGGGACATTCATGGGACAGTGTTTGTCAGTTTGTTTGGAATCATGTCTATTGTAATAAGACTTGTCGGAATAATAACTACTTTGTTTTTCTCTGTGTCTTTGAACATGTCAATGGTCGATCAGGTAAGACTCAAATGCCATAAAAATAGCATTGTTTGATTATACATAGGATTTAATACCTTTTCAATGCCATCATGGGACAGAATAGAAGTCACATTGCATACATCACGTGCTTCAGCAACTAAATCAATGGCTGTGGCGTCTACTTAAGTTAAGGTTGGAATCATTTTGAGAAAGTCCTTAGCATTGTTTGTAATTCTTGCCACCATGCAATTGCTCCTTTGGAGTTTAGACCTTAATCTACAAAAGATACAAGACATGATATCCACCCAAGGCGATAAGAAACCAAGACATGTTCCTTAACTTTTTCAAAAGACATTTCATTCAGAGTGGTTATAGAGAAGAGAGGGTGTTAAAGGTAATATCACTATCAACAAAAATGACCCTTCCAATCTATGGCATGGCCTAATCTTCTTGTCACTCAGCCTGGCCTGCCAGTCTTCTTGTCACTCAGCCTGGCCTGCCAGTCTTTATTTTTGTCACCCAGCCTGGCCTGCCAGTCTTCTTCTTGTCACTCAGCCTGGCCTGCCAGTCTTCTTGTCACCCAGCCTGGCCTGCCAGTCTTCTTGTCACCCAGCCTGGCCTGCCAGTCTTCTTCTTGTCACTCAGCCTGGCCTGCCAGTCTTCTTGTCACCCAGCCTGGCCTGCCAGTCTTCTTGTCACTCAGCCTGGCCTGCCAGTCTTCTTGTCACCCAGCCTGGCCTGCCAGTCTTCTTGTCACTCAGCCTGGCCTGCCAGTCTTCTTGTCACTCAGCCTGGCCTGCCAGTCTTCTTCTTGTCACTCAGCCTGGCCTGCCAGTCTTCTTGTCACCCAGCCTGGCCTGCCAGTCTTCTTGTCACCCAGCCTGGCCTGCCAGTCTTCTTGTCACTCAGCCTGGCCTGCCAGTCTTCTTCTTGTCACTCAGCCTGGCCTGGCCTGCCAGTCTTCTTGTCACCCAGCCTGGCCTGCCAGTCTTCTTGTCACCCAGCCTGGCCTGCCAGTCTTCTTGTCACTCAGCCTGGCCTGCCAGTCTTCTTGTCACTCAGCCTGGCCTGCCAGTCTTCTTGTCACTCAGCCTGGCCTGCCAGTCTTCTTGTCACTCAGCCTGGCCTGCCAGTCTTCTTGTCACTCAGCCTGGCCTGCCAGTCTTCTTGTCACTCAGCCTGGCCTGCCAGTCTTCTTGTCACCAGCCTGGCCTGCCAGTCTTCTTCTTGTCACCCAGCCTGGCCTACCAGTCTTCTTGTCACCCAGCCTGGCCTGCCAGTCTTCTTCTTGTCACCCAGCCTGGCCTGCCAGTCTTCTTCTTGTCACTCAGCCTGGCCTGCCAGTCTTCTTCTTGTCACCCAGCCTGGCCTGCCAGTCTTCTTGTCACCCAGCCTGGCCTGCCAGTCTTCTTGTCACCCAGCCTGGCCTGCCAGTCTTCTTGTCACTCAGCCTGGCCTGCCAGTCTTCTTGTCACCCAGCCTGGCCTGCCAGTCTTCTTCTTGTCACTCAGCCTGGCCTGCCAGTCTTCTTGTCACCCAGCCTGGCCTGCCAGTCTTCT
>WLWD01004853.1_pt1 | contig 13037 bp, 7 predicted proteins | sample 6712731 | NCBI WGS metagenome assembly WLWD01 (sample SAMN12718690, study PRJNA576275) | sponge metagenome | isolation source: marine sponge | host: Mycale hentscheli | place: New Zealand: South Island, Marlborough, Capsize Point | collected 2014-11-01
AAGTATGGATTGGTTACAGAGAGAATATTGATTGGGTAAAGCGAGGGTATGGATTGGGTAAAGCGAGGGTATGAATTGGGTAAAGCGAGGGTATTGATTGGGTAAAGCGAGAGTATGGATTGGGTAAAGCGAGGGTATTGATTGGGTAAAGCGAGAGGGGTATACTATGAATAACGTGATTAAGGTAAATAGATTGTGTTGGGTATATTTTATTTTATATAAAGAGTGAAGCATTATTTAGGAGAAAAATATACAGTGAATAAACTGGAAATATGATAGATAGAATATAGTTGCCAACCAACCCAGTTTTACTGAGATTCTCCTAGTTAATTTTTTCCTGAAGTCTACCCTATGAACTGTTCAAGCTGATTCCAGTTTCTCGCACTTTTAAAGCACAATAATATTTAATAGTAGATCATTCAATAATTACAAAATTTGAGTTGAATGGGCAGCAATTGAGATATTTGTCTTTTTGATCATAATTTTTATATTCATTTAGTGGGTGTGGCCAACCCTGAATTTACATTCTGAGGAGTTGGCTAGTATTGGTAAATGTTGTGAATTTAGTTTAAAGATTGAGCGTGTCATTGATTAGGTAAGGGATACCTTATTAGTAAGAGATACCTTATTAGTAAGAGATACCATGTATTTGGTAAGGTAATTGATTGATTTGGTAAAGGGTAGCATGAACTAGCTGATGCAGCCACTGGCACAGAATGCCTACTGCTGACATTTTTATTTTTTCCAGTCATTTTTTTTTTTGTTGTTTTTTTGATAGCTATATTACAGTTGAAGTGTAGTTTTTGAATCTTTTTGGGTGTTGATCCATGCATTATGCTTTTATAAATACTTATAATTAAATATTGTAATGGTGAAATTTGTTATGATTTGTGTAACTAAGTACATTATGGTGCATCCTCGTTTATATGAACTACTCTAACATTCAGAGTGAAAGTAATTATATTTATTTTTATATTATTGTACTTATTTTTCTATGTGTTTCATATCTGAACTTTTCTATAATTCAAATGAATAATTTTAGATGGTTTGAACGAGCGAGAATGGACTGTATTATTTTGTCTTTTAAAGTACTGTTTTGCTATCAGTTGTTATTGACATTGTTTGTGTATTGTAGATGGAGTGACCAAGTTAGCATTCAAGGAAACAAACAACTGAAATTTTAATTCAAGTTTTACTTCATTTCATTTTGACATTACCTTTTGTTGTTAAATTGATATTAATTTTTTATTTTATATCGAAATGAATTAAAAAGAAGTATTCAATGTGGTTATTCATAGTTGTCAATGTGGGTTAATGTAAAGGTTCCAGACATTATTAAATTAGTTACCAAGAAAGTTGCAGCCTTATCAAGGTGGGTTTGGTAGAAAGTTACAGACTTTGTCAAGGTGGTTTGCCAAAAAGGTGCAGACTTTTTCAATGTGGTTGCAGAACGGTACAGACTTGTCAAGGTGTTTAACAATTGAGTTTCCAGCCAGGTTTGAAAGGTTTGTAAGCTACCTTGTCAACAAGGCAGTTCCACTGTGTATCCCTGAGGAATCATATCTTATGATTGTGTGTCCTATAATTGTTCTCCCAGCCTCAATCTTACGAATCGTTTTCTTTGTTGTCTTTTTTTTTTTTTTGTTATAATCACACTTAGTTGGGAATTTGTATATTACGTGCCATTAAAATCACGTGATTTTTTTTAAATTTGTTACTTAAAGTGGGAGCTTTATGCTTGCTATAGAGGAATTTATGAACAATAATAAACACAACAACACACAATTTTTGTGTTTGGGGAGGGGCATATTTTCACTCAAGCGATAATTATAACATAGAAGTATTTTTTTTTAGTTGCCATAATCCTAATAGAGTATGGGTAAAGGGTATATAGCAGTCAAGTCTAAAGAGATTAAAAACGGGTAAAGGGTATTTGAAGTTGCAGGCAAGGTAATAAATTTTGGTAAAGGGTTTTTAGCTGGAGTAATAGTTTTGTTACAAACCCTACTAACCCGAACTTTGGAGTTTATACACAATTCTCATCTTACAAAACCTTGCATAGTTTTTTACGGGCCAGGAGAACGGTATAGGGCTTAGTCAATGGTTATTGTACCATTCACGTGGAAATTGTAGTGTAGAATAGAAGTCTGCATCTAAGTAGCTAATTAAAAGTATAAGTTTAAGAAATGTTACCAATGCAAGGCAGAAATCTTTGAGTTGAACCTATAAAGGTATTCAGCAACATTCATTTTATGCTGGTCAGGAACCTTCCAGGTTGACTAGACAGTACCATAGAAAAAGTACAGGATAGTTCATCTGTACTGGTGCAGGGCAGGAATCTCCCAGGTGGACCTAGAAGGTACTTAGAAAAGTGCAAGAAAGTTCACCTGTACTGGTGCAGGCCAGGAACCTTCCAGGTGGACCTAGAAGGTACTATAGAAAAAGTGCAGGAAAATTCACCTGTACTGGTGCAGGCCAGGAACCTTCCAGGTGGACCTAGAAGGTACTTAGAAAAAGTACAGGAAAGCTCACCTGTACTGGTGCAGGCCAGGGACCTTCCAGGTGGACCTAGAAGGTACTATAGAAAAAGTGCAGGAAATTTCATCTGTACTGGTGCAGGCCAGGGACTTCCAGGTGGACCTAGAAGGTACTATAGAAAAAGTGCAGGAAATTTCATCTGTACTGGTGCAGGCCAGGGACCTTCCAGGTGGACCTAGAAGGTACTATAGAAAAACTGCAGGAAATTTCATCTCTACTGTGGTGCAGGCCAGGAACCTTCCAGGTGGACCTAGAAGGTACTATAGAAAAAGTACAGGAAAGCTCACCTGTACTGGTGCAGGCCAGGGACCTTCCAGGTGGACCTAGAAGGTACTATAGAAAAAGTACAGGAAAGCTCACCTGTACTGGTGCAGGCCAGGGACCTTCCAGGTGGACCTAGAAGGTACTGTAGAAAAAGTGCAGGAAATTTCATCTGTACTGATGCAGGCCAGGAACCTTCCAGGTGGACCTAGAAGGTACTGTAGAAAAAGTGCAGGAAATTTCATCTGTACTGGTGCAGGCCAGGAACCTTCCAGGTGGACCTAGAAGGTACTATAGAAAAAGCGCAGGAAAGTTCACCTGTACTGATGCAGGCCAGGGACCTTCCAGGTGGACCTAGAAGGTATTATAGAAAAAGTGCAGGAAAGTTCACCTGTACTGATGCAGGATATGTGACCTGCTGTCAGAAATCATCTGACCTGGTACAGGAAATGTGAAGTACAGGCCATGCGCTCAACTGTCCTATAGAATTCCTGAAGTCAGGAAATTCCAGATTTTTTCCTGTGTTATGTGTCTGCACATGCTATTATTACATTTTGGGTGTTTGATAACTGACATTCTACTGTATTTGTTGCAGCCGTATTTTTGCAGCAGTACATCAATTGTTATTGATTTAAACAACATCAATATCATTTTGTCATTTACTAAACCGATTAACACACCTTATTGAGTATTATACTATCTCACACTGTACTCAAGAATCTTGTAATTGACAAAAATTACTAGTAATCATTTCAATGGATGACATGACCAGACAGAGAATAAGACTTGTATAAAATATATTTATGGATTAAAATAAGTTAAATATCATTGTTAAGTTATGATGACTTCTTTATCTTCAACTGTTAATAGTCTCATACATATCTGAGTAAGAAATGAATTTAGTTGCTTAAGGCAGTGACAGCATTATCTGAGTCAATGGCTTACCATCAATGGCTGAGTCATTAGCAGTCAAGCGATTATCAGCAACAACTTCCATCTAAATTTACAAATTTAGCATGAATCAACACACAATTTGTTGGCACTTAAATAGAACTGCATAAAATAAAAATGTTTTAACCTGAATCATTATAAAATAGGACAAGATACATTCATTAAACCACTTTGCTTATGATGTACCTTTTGCATGTTGACCTGAACTGTGGCATATGCAGCATTCTATGCATATAAAAAATAAATATTATAATATCAGTATTCCATAACAATACAATGTGATAGTAATTTGTTTAAATGAATAAAATCATTTAATCAGGGGCAGATTTAGGGTGGCTCGACTGGTGTCGTATGAGCCCCCCCTTTTTCAAAGTGAGCACTCATTTTTAGCTACTACATGTATTTCTTACCTGTAACTGGAAATACAATTATAATAACAGTCACTCTTTGTTCATCGTTCTTTTTTCTAATAATCGTAATCTTCTTTTTAAGGCACCTATACTTATTGATATGCTGAGTCAGAATTTTTACTATTTGTGTCTTTATACAATATGGCAGACAAAGTTCGTAGTATGTCATAGCAGAAATGTCTAGAATTTATTAATTCTGAACAGAATTTAGTGGTTGTTGCTTATTCAATTTTTTTTCTTCATGGTTGAATTTGACAATTATATAAGTATACTTTCATCACTAGCTAAAATGTCTTTGTCTTTCATATTTTTATCTCATGAATTAGTTTCATTTTTTTCATGATTAAGTGTTCCTATTCACTGAGGGTTGGCAAATTGTGCTGGCATGATTTTGAGTGCAATAAGTGATTTCATATTAATACTAGCATATGCTAGCATGATTAGTGTAATTATGAGCATAATGAGGTAGCTAGTTTTTGGAAAAAAATTATAATTAGTTTTTATTGTAATAGCAATTTAATGTAGTCTTTGAGTGACCAGCTTTAGGATTCTTATCGGTTGTGAATGTGGTTGAGGTGATCTTTGAACTATCTATCCACAAGCATGTCTAAAGTAGATTAACTAAATACATTTGTATATTTGTATTGCTCTTAGTTATAAATTTTTCCTTCCTGATTTTAACAGTTCATTCATTTCAGTTCTGGACTATCACATTTTAATGCTAATTATTGTGTGAATGAATATCAGAATATAGTCTTATAGGAAATACAATATATTTAATATTACCATAAGAGCTATAGCTATTTCACCCCCTGAAAAGAGCCCCCCTTAACAAATCTTAGATCTGACCCTGTTAATTGTAATAAAGATTAATCAGTCATTCACCTGATTATATATTAATATATAAAATATATATTTATATAAATCAGCCAAGTACAAAGTGCCTCAAAAATAAATAATCTCCCTCAACGTGTTTATAACTCATTGACAGAATATATTTTGCTATCACAGCATTGCCTATAATACAACATTATATAACTATTCAAAAATTTGTACAATAGAAATCCCATTACCTCCTTCCTATTCACATGATATCATTACCTTGCTCGTTATAATCGATGAGTGCTTTAGTTGGGAAGATTTCTAATGAAGACATTTTAGCGATAATACAATTAAAAATTTATTTATCTCTCTTACTCTCTTTGTATGGCCACTTTGCTCAATAAAACTGAAAGAATAGTGTTGTTTACTTACTCATCAATAATATCATTATTTTAGTAGTGAATATTATGAATCTTACCTAGATGATTGAATTTTTATTTTCCCTGAATTAAAAAGGATGACAATCATTATAAAATGTATTAACTTTTACTTACTTTTCCTCTTCATTGTAACTGTAAATATTATTATTAAAATAACATGAATAATGATGGTCAGAAGACATGTCACAGCTACACTCAGTATTATTGGAAATAAGTGGCTTGAACTTGTATTTAGTACTTCATTTTTGTATTCTTCACACATACTCATAGAATTCAGAACATCAGACTGAGGTGTATCAGAAACATCTGAAAGTGTAATAACTAAATACACACAATTATATTTCATCAAGACACATGCTATAATGGCTAAAAACTTAATTTTTATTTATATTAGTTTAAATTGTATGCAATAATACTCAATGTATTACTGTCACATTATAAATTAAAATAATAAAATGAATCCTCAGTTTAGCCCAAGTTTATTGATTGTTGACTTTAACACAAAATTATACTACCACCAAAAAATAATTAAATCAATTTAGAAATCATTAAGTGTATAAATTTAGCCACAATAATTTGTGTACACTTACTTCAATGACTTACCATTCCAGAAGTCAATACCCCAAGACTTGTTTGCACATTGTATAATTGTATTGTCGTGAGATGAGTGTACGGTCATTCCGTTAATAATAGTTATATTGTATAGTAAAATGGTAGGAGAGTTTACCAGACTACATTCTAGATAAATACATATTTTGCTAGTGAATATTGTAAAAAGTAGATCAATTAAGTATTTACATTTTAAACAATATTAAACTTAAGCAGCTCAAAATGCTGAATGTATGTCTGATTTTAACTTCAATATTAGTACCTAATATAAAAGTAGAATATATCCTGTGTGGACAGTCATTGAGTGCTATAGTGATGTTGTGTAGTGTCATGCTATCACTGTTGTGAATGATGAGATCTTCCTGTGTGTAAGATTCAGAGGGACAAACTGTTACCAAGTATCTTGAGGTATTGTAGTAGGACTGCGTCCAGTCTACTCTATAACTTGAATAATTATTTGTAGTGGGAGTTAAAATAATTTCTGATGGCACTAAAATGGACTCTGAAATGACAATAGAATTTTTAAGTAACTGCTTAGCAAAATGCACTCCAAAATAATAAGCAACATTTCACTAATTTGAAAATATTAAACAAGAAAATTAAAATATGCCCTTCCACAAAATATTGTAGTCACAACAAAAATTAGTGTTACAGTTGTATTTACAATGAGAGCAGCCTAAGAAGCTATCAATATTATAATAACAAGAACAGAGAAATGTGATATATGCACTTACTATTTAGAGGTTGGTAAGTAGTGATCTCTAAATTACACTCAATTGTAACAGATAAAAAAGCTGAAACTGTCAAACTACTTTTAATAAAAGTCGAGTTGGTAAATATGACTCTAGCTGTCACTGGAGTGGAATCTAATGAAGCCTCTCTTGTCTGTACTGATGACTGAGTTGTAAATGACAGCAATGGAGTTGTTGATGTTGCACTTGTTACTCTCCAAGAAAGAATGAATTGATGTTGACAACATACAAACTCGGCTACATCTGAATAGCAGAGTGTTCTGGTACTATTCACTTGGTGTAGATGAGCTGCACATACTGGAGTAAAATAGAGAGCTCCTTGAAATACTAGAATCCATAGTAGACTATAAGAGTAAGGTAACATTTTAACTTAAGAATAGTTCTGCAATATTATTGAGTAGCTCTATATGTATATATATATAATATAAAACTTGAGCGGGGTAATTCTGCTCACTACCAAAGTAGGCGATTGCTGCTTGAGCACAAATGGTGAGCCTAAAACTACACTAATGTTAAAATATTGATTGTAACTTCCAACACTTAAGCTACTAAAAAAGTAGAGTTTTTAATTATGCATATACCTTATATAGTCTCGCAAACCAGACCCTAACACTCCGCGGAGGGTTTGGGGAAGTTCAGTACAAGCAGTTGTTCCGCCAATGTCAGCATTTTATTCTAAGGCGCGCGATGACGGAAATTTACGGTTCACAACTCGCAATGGTTTACTCACGTTGTAATAAAATCCCAATGATCGATATCTGAAGCGTGTAGAGCTGAAAATGAGTCTCCTTAGTTAGCATCATTCATCGGAGCGATCTAAGACTTGGGTACAGAAACTGCTAGACAAATAAGTAGAAGCAGTGAGTGATTTTGTTGGTGGAAATGATACTTTTGCTTCCCTTCCCACTGGGTATGGAAAATCAACCATGTGTTTAATTTCCAATGATGTGTAAATAATTAATATGAGTAATCCATAACATCAGATTTTTTTAGGATTATCTGGAAGTATTACTATATGCATATCACCTCTTACCTCTCTGATGATGGACCAGATTGCCAAGTATAAAGCATGAGGCCTAAACACAGAATATATTAGATATATACACAGACTAGTGCACAAGTAAAGAGAGCTGTGCTGAATGGTGAATGCAACTTGTATTTTTCACTCCTCAGAGTATTATTTTAAATTGTACATTTAGAAGTATGCTATTATCCAGCGTCTACGAAGAAAACTTGGTATGTGTTGCAGTAGATGAGGTATATTGTGTTAGTATGACCAGAATTTGCTGAAATAGCAAACTTGTGCAGCATCATATTCTTAGTCAAGTCAAAGTTATTGCATTTACAGCCACTGCAACAAGTGAGCAGTCACAGACCAAACATTAAAATGAAATTGAGCCAAAAAAGTTACTGTGAAGGAGTTGTTTTATCATTAAAGGAAGAAGTAGAAGCAAAACGGGACAAATTTCCAGGGTCTGTTAATTATTATAAGCTGAAACAATCTTTGGGCCACAACTTCACTCATCCATCAGGGTACCCAAACCATAGAGATTATCGGTTGCTTGACATGTATCAACAGTTTCTCTAAGAAGGAGGAAGTTATAGAGACATTTAAAGAAACCAATAGCAAATTGTGCCTAGAAATTGTCACTACAGCTTTTGCTATGGGTACTGACTGTCCCAACTTAAGAAGGATTATTCACTGGGGTCATCCTACTACTGTAGAGGTGTGGGATAGTAGCTCCAGCAACAAGGGGAACCACCAGATCCTTTGGTTGACACCAGAGACACACGCACACACTGGGGGCCCTGATGACCGCTGCCACCAGAGTTCTCCACATTTATAGCTAGCCCGCCCTGAGTCTTAAATCAGTTTGGGGTTTTGCGAAGTTATGGGGAACTAATGAGACGCATGCGTGTCTGGGTTTATGTACCAAGGACACGCATGCGCAGGGAACGATGGGAAAGGGTCGACCGGAAATCCGGGGCACAACTCAAATGAACTGACATACGCATACACCAATAAATACAGACATAAACACAAGTACACAGTGCTAATAAAATATACAAAATTATGGATGACACACAACACATATAATAGTTCTAAGTTCTATCTTTCTCCTCTTCACTTTCTCTTATCTTCTTCTCCGCCCACATCACCCCCCTCCAAGATTTGGCTTGGGGCAAATCTGATATCCACTTCATGGGCGGGGTTGTCTTCACTCTCTGACCATGCCTGCCGACTCATCCCGTCTGCATTGCTGTGAGCTCTACCAGGTCTATGGATTAGTGTGACTTGCCACGACTGCAGAGCGAGGGCAAACCTGAGGAGCCTCTTATTAAGTCCGGTACCATCGAGCAGGGCCAGGCATGGCTTATGGTCGGTCACCACTGTAACTTCCTTCGCATACAGGAAGTATTCGAAATACTGGAGGGATGCTATGATCGCCAGACCCTCCAACTCAGTAACTGAGTAATTTCTTTCTGCGGCTTTAAGTTGTCGTGAAAAGAACCCAACTGGCAGTTCTCGTTCATTCCTCTTGACGTGTAGGCAGCCTCCAATGCCAACACCAGACGCATCCGTGTGCAGGATAAAAGTATCATCAGGAGCTGGGATAATCAACACACATGCACTACATAACAATGACTTTAACTTACGGAAACAAGCAGTCATCTCCTCAGTCCAGACGATCTGGAGAGGAGCCTTGAGAGACGTAGCCGGGGTGAGCATGCCCGAGCAGTCCGCGAAACTAGGAATGAACCGCCTGTAGTAGGAGACGGTCCCCAAGAATGACCTTAGTTGTTTCTTTGTGACAGGTTTGGCAAACCCTGCCAATGAGGACACCCTGTGTTCTGGTACAGCCAACAACCCTGCACCAATCTTGTGGCCCAAATAGAGCAAGTGCTTGCACCCAAAACAGCATTTCCTTAATTTAATAGTCAAGCCAGAGGCACCAAGACAACCTATAACCTGTCTGAGGTGTGTCAAATGTTCGTGCCAAGTGCGACTATAGATGACGACGTCATCAACATAATTTCTACAGCAACTAGAAACAGGTTTCAAGACACTTTCGATTACTGCCTGAAAAATAGCGGGTGCATTCTTAAGGCCGAAAGGCATCCTAAGGTACTTGTATTTGCCAAATGGACATACAAACGTGGTCAACACACTTGAGGACTCGTCCATGGCCAGCTGGTGAAACCCGGCAGTTAGGTCAAGTGTGGAAAGACATGCATGAGGCCCAACCTGTTCCAATATCTCTGTCAAAGAAGGGAGCCAATAACGTCTCAAAGGAGTCACTGAATTCAGACACCTAAAATCCACACAAATGCGGACACTCCCATCTTTCTTTCTTACGGGTACTAAAGGACTAGCCCACTCAGAGGTGGACTCAACAATGATCCCATCTGACAACAATTTTTGGATTTCTTTCTGTACTGCTTCCCGAATCCCAGCTGGAATTTGTCTAGGAGGTAGGTTAACTACTTTGGCATTCTCTACTAGTTCAATCTTACAAGTGCCAGTTACACACAACCCGGGTGAATCGCTAAAATGAGCTTTCAAGTCACTTAAAACAGCATCCAAATCAACCTTACGAAACCCAGGACATTTATCATCCGTAAGTGTGGCTTTACAATTAAGCAAAGCGTGATCTATGCCTTGCTCTTCAGCTATCAGAGTGACAGTGTTTACAGACAAGGGACGAGGGACATACAATTTCAAATTATCCCTATGTGCAAGTTTAGTTGGGTGGTCTTCACCTTTACTGACTTTATACGAAACCCTAGATGACCTGCCAACAATCCTGTATGGGCCTTCCCAAGAAGCTTGAAAAGCTGACTTCATACCTGGGATGCGCATCAGCACTAACGACCCAACTTCCAACGGCGTGTCCTGTCTATGTTTATTCAGGGACAACGCACGGGACTTACTACTGTCACTTTCATTATTAACTGCCAAATCATGCAGCAACGACAATCTATCACTCAACTTAAGGAGCCACTCGTCCACACACAACTCTTCAAAATCATCGCTTGCCCACCCACGATACAAAATATCTAGGGGGCCTAAAACATTCTTGCCGTAGACAAGTTCATGAGGTGAAAACCCAACATCTCTATTAGGCACCTGTCTAATAGCGAAAAGTGCCAGAGGCAAAAATACAGACCAATCTATGCCCGTGTCGGCCGCCTTAGCCAGCAGTGGCTTTAGCGTGCCATGCAGGCGCTCCACAACCCCGTTTGATTGGGGCCTGTAGGGCGACGTTGCAATAGAATCTATTCCCAACAAAGTGTACATGTTGGACATAAGTTTGCTGAGGAATACAGTGCCTCTGTCAGAGAGGACTTTAAGGGGAATACCTGTCCTGCTCACAATGTCCATGAAGCACTGAGCTGCTTCAGGAGCGGAAGCAGTCCTCATGGGCAAGGCCTCAGGCCATCTACTAGCCAGACATATATATGTGAAGAGGTATTTCACTCCTCTTTTGGCCTTGGGCAATGGACCGACTATGTCCACTGCCACAGATTCGAAAGGTACAGACACAATCTTTCTTTCTACTATCTTTGACTTCCAATTGCCCTGACTATTGACCCTCAAGCAAACATCACATGATTTCACAAACGACATAACGTCACCATGAATGCCAGGCCAAGTAAATCTCTTGTTGATTATGGCTCTCATGCCTCCTTACTCTTGGAGCCATAACGTAGAGTTCCCACGCCAAAGTGAAATGGCTAGGCTGTGAAAGAGGTGCCTGGTGGTGGAGTGAAGATCTATACCATAGCCGCGGTCAGAACTGACATACGCATACACCAATAAATACAGACATAAACACAAGTACACAGTGCTAATAAAATATACAAAATTATGGATGACACACAACACATATAATAGTTCTAAGTTCTATCTTTCTCCTCTTCACTTTCTCTTATCTTCTTCTCCGCCCACAAGAGGAATTTCAGGAGACAGGATGCTCAGGAAGAGATGGTTAAAGTGCAGTTGCAATTCTGTACAAGGGAATTGGAGGCAGAAAAGCAACTGCCAAGATCAAAGCGTATGTGGAAATGAAACTAAGTGCAGGCATCGACTATTATTCCGGGATTTTTTTTGCTGTTTTCTGGGAGCAGTTTAACAATATCTCAATGCAATTGTTGTGATGTATGTCAGTCTGTGTGCATGTGTGACCATTGTTCATTATAAGTATTTCATTTCATGGCTAAATTTATTCAAGAATTCATGGTAATTCAGATATTCAAAGTAACTTAAATTTGATACTACAGAAATTACCAATACTCAGGAAATTGAGGTAAGTACTAATTCCATATAATTTTTTTATCGTAGCTGAGAGCTTGTTAAAGAGTTACTGGTAATTGAGGTTATCAGAATGGCTAATATTTGATACTACAGAAGTCACCATTACTCAGGTAAGAGAGTAATTAGCTAAGTATTATAGTTTCTGCATGAACTAAGCTCAACCATGGTAACAATGCTGTAGTTATATATTAGGCAGGCTCGCTATATTTTATACAAGTCTTATCGCTTCCTGCGAAAACGCTTCTTTTCAAGAAACAAAAAGTTGATTCGACCGGTTACTATGGCATTGAAGACCCTTTTCCAGACTTAATTTTAAAACTTCGCCGTTTTCTGGGGGGGGGGGGGGGGGGGGGGTATGTGGTGTGCCGATTGTTGGTTGTCAAGAGCCATTGGTAGTCAGAATGCCGTAGTATTAATTCTAAAGAAGCTACTACTACTCGAGGGAATCTGAAGTAAGTACGTAATTCCACTAAATATGCAAAATAACTCTGGCCTTTCTTTTTTGTAGCTAAGAGCTTGTTGTCAACAGTGACTGGTAATTCAAACAGTCAGAATGGCTCAAATTTGGTAATACAAAAGTTACCACTGCTCAAGAAATTGAGGTAAGAAAATAATTTTGTATTTGTGTGCTAAAATTGATTGTCTTTTGATTTTGTAGCTGAGAGCTTGTTGTCAAGAATTCGAGGTAATTCAGACAGTCAAAGTAATATAAATTTGATACTACAGAAGTTATCAATAGGAAATTGAGGCAAGTAGTAATGCCATATTTGTTGGCTAATAATAACACTGGTTTAATTTTTAGTTACTGGTAATTGAGATTATCAGAATGGTTGATGTTTGATACTACAAAATCAGGTAAGAGAGTGATTTTGTATTTGTTTGCTGAAAGAACTGCTATTATAGTGTTTGCATGAAGTAAGCTAAAACATAGCAACAT
>WLWD01001499.1_pt1 | contig 13031 bp, 2 predicted proteins | sample 6712731 | NCBI WGS metagenome assembly WLWD01 (sample SAMN12718690, study PRJNA576275) | sponge metagenome | isolation source: marine sponge | host: Mycale hentscheli | place: New Zealand: South Island, Marlborough, Capsize Point | collected 2014-11-01
GGAATAGTGTTTGCTCGAACAGGTACTACTCTTCCTTGTGAATAAAGAAGGTTGATTGCTACTGATCCATCATCATATGTTGTCCGTAGATACGTGACTGCTCCGTATGCTTCCTTGGAGGCATCAGCGAAACCATGTAGCTCTCTAAGAACAACTGCTTTATTGTCAGATAGGCTCCTTCGGACTGGGTGCTCTGCTATGCAATGAATATGTTCCATCCATGCATCCCAGTTTTGCTGAAGATCATCTGGAATCTCTTGGTCCCAATCCAGCTTGCGTTTCCAAGTCTCTCTCAAAATTATCTTTGCTGGAATGAGTGCAGGTGAGAACAAACCAAGTTTGTCGTACACTTTGGCTGCAATAGACGCTACTTCCCGTTTAGTCACATTGCTCGTTGTTCGTGGTGGCACTGCTACGTGGAGAGTGTCTTGATTCACATCCCAATGAATGCCTAGAGCACGAGAAGATTCAAGTGGTTTGGGGAGGCTGAGGTCGCTCAATTCCAAGGATTCTTCTGGTATAAGCTTCCTGAGTTCTGTGTCATTTGTCCTCCACTTTCGAATGTCCATTCCAATTTCTTTTAAGAGGTTACAAAGCTGTACTCTGATTGCATTTCCCTGTTCTGTAGTGTCAACACTGAAAAGAAAGTCGTCTACATAGAAGTTCTCTAAAATGCCTTTTGCAGCGAGAGGGTAAGTTTCCAATGATTGCTTTGCCCAGTGTTGAATGACTTGCGTGGCAATGTAGGGTGACGACTTAACTCCAAAAGTTAAACGTTTCATTCGGCAGATTTCTACCCCGGCCGACGTACCGCGAAGAAACCTATGCAAGTCTCGTTCCTCTTCATGTAACATGATTTGACGGAACATCTTCCCAATGTCGGCACTGATTCCAATAGATTTCAGTCTGAACTTGAACAGAATGTTCTGTAGCAAAGGGTATTGATTAGGCCCAGTGAGGAGTGTTTCGTTGAGTGATACTCCGTTAGACGTCTTGGCCGAAGCATCAAATACGGCTCGTAGTTTGGTTGTCGTTGACGTCTGTTTCGATACACCATGAACTGGCATATAAAATGTCGGCTTCGATGTCTTGATTTCTGATGCAGGAACCTTTTCTGCATGATCCAGTTCTAAGTATTCATCTATGACCTGACGAAAACGTTCCAATTGACCTTTCTTGACAAGACTTCGTTCGTTTTGGAAATGTCTGCGTTTGGCTGTTTCAAAACTAGCACCCAATGGTGGTGCATTTAGTTTGTGAGGAAGCTTGACCTTGTAGCGACCGTCTTCATGACGTTCGTATGTTTCCATGAAATGATCTACTGCCAGTTGATCATCGTCGGTCATGGTTCGCTCGTTAGAAATTCTGTCCATTTGAAACAGTCGTTGTAGAACTTCTTCTAAGTCCTCCGGTTCCTGTTGTACGGTGGAACGTCGAGTAAGTGCTTTCTGGCTAGGCTCAACTTCAGTAGTGATGACCCATCCGAATATTGTTGGTCTTGCTTCTATGAGATTTTCTGGGTCTATATGAGAAGATCCAGTGGAGCACGCTATCATGTCTGCAGCACCGATAAGAATGTCAACACGTCCTCCTAGTTCTGGGTCTGCAATAGGAGCTAAAGGTTTGATAAGAGCGGAGTCCAGCACTCGTAGCTTGTTGACAGGGGGTCGGGCATATGGAATATCCTTGACGATATGTAGACCTAAGTCTCTGTAATCATCTGAATACAAAGAGTAGAGTCGTGCGTTGACACTTCCAAAGTTTGGAATTGACGAATGCATCCCTGAGATCTCGAACGAACTTCCTAACTTTGAGTACTTCATTTGCTTGGCTAACTTCAATGATATTAGCGAAGTCACAGCGCCAGAATCAAAACCAACTCGCACACGTTTCTGTTGTCTTCCATTTCGTAATTCAACGATGGCTGTAGGCAGAGTTCCTGCACGAGATTCCGCTGTCTTATTCTCTTCTAATTTATTTCCTTGTGCTAGGGCTACGGCTCGAAGAGTAATACTTTCTCGTTGTTCTTCAATTGGTATGTCTTGTCCTCCATGAAGTACGCTGTGATGACGTTTCTTGCAAACTTTACAAGTGAAGCGTGATCGACATTCATCTGTGGTATGATTGCTCATTAGACAGTTCTGACAGAGCTTGAGATCTTTGGCTCTCTTCCATCTATCTGAAGTTCCTTTTCGTAAGAAAGTCGAACATTTGTTGATATAATGATTCTCTCCGCACTCAGGGCAGACTGTGCTGTTAGCTTGGACTTTCATGGTTCTGGCAGAAGGCTTATATTTTGCCTGATGTCGTTGTTTCGATGTTGTTGACGGTTTACGATCTGGATGGCTTGTAACTGTAGTATTGTGTACACTCGTAGGGGGCTCGGGCTGATCCAGTTCTCTGAGTGGACGTAGTTGTTCCTGTTCATCAAGAAACTTTAGAACATGAGTTACGGTGGGTAATCCAGTAATCGAATTTCTTGCTTTGTAATCATTCCAAGTTGTAGTCAAATCATCATCGAAATCGTTGATTGCTAGAGCAGCCATGAAAGTTTCGAAAGACTTTCCCTTTAGCATTTCGATATTATCCACATGCTGTTCGATGTGACGCCGGGTTTGGCGTAGACTTGTGCGATGTTTCATTGTTATTCTGGGCTTTCGTAGTTGTTCTACGTAGTGAGGATACAATACTTGAGGCGATCCGTATTGTTTAGAAAGTTCATCCAACGCATTCTTGTATCCATTGTCTTTTATCAAGAAACCGCTTACGAGTTCTTTGCAAGATTTCAATTCCATTGCTTCTAGTAGATAGTTACACTTCTCAGCTTCAGTTAGACCTCGAGCACGTTTTTCTATTGATTCTGTGAACAATTTCTTGAATGCTAAAAAGTTTAGAGGATCACCGTTGAACTTGGGAAGCTTACAGGTAAGCTTAGAGGCAGTATAAACTGGTTCAGTGTGTGTAGTAGTAACAACAATTGATTCTCCAATAGGTATCGAGGAGGCTGAAGAAGTACATTCTGTTTCTGCCTCAACAAGGATTTGGTTTAATTCATGTATTAGATCCTGTGCCTTTCTCGTCTGTTCAGTTAATTCTCCATCCTCAGTATGTCCTCGCAGCCCTTCATTAAGTTTGTCAAAATTCTCCTCCAATTGGCTGCACTTTTGTTTCCAGTAATTTGATTTGGGTGCTGGTACTGCAATGAGGTTGGAAGCTTTTGTGTGTATTTCAAAAGAGAGTTTATACAGCATCTTTCGATGGAGCAAATCAATATATGCTTTCCTGATTAGTTCTAATTGCCTGAGGTTATCGTCCGCGATCTTTTCTTCCTTTTGATCGCATCTGCTGGGGTGGATTCATCGGGAAATACTTCAATGTATCTTTGGCTGAGTACTTGATATACGTTTTCGATATGTTCGATTTCTTCTAGTTGATGCTTAATGTCTTCAGCATTAATTTTATCAAGGTTCGTTTTGCGATAATCATCCAAGCGTCGTTTGTGCTTCGTAATATTTCTTTGGTTAGCAGTACGCTTTCTCTTGATAGTTGTGACGTCGTCTAACATCATGATTTCGTCTACTTCTGGCGAAGACATTTAGTCTATTCCTTGAAGACGACTGTTGAGACTCAGTTAATGGTTAGGTTGTAACTTGATCAGAGTTTTGCCGTACAACCTTGTTTTAACTGTTCGTTTGGTCGCTAAGACGGACCGTTAGGTTTGTTCGATGATTCGTTGATTCAATCCTAGCTAGTGGTCACCCGTTACTTTGTTTGGGTATCCGGCTCGAAGGACCAATGAAGGGGGCAAGGATGGCTATCACAAGCTCCCTCTCCACAATCGGCTAGTGCAATAGTGGGAATGGTTTAGCTATAGTTTCTCGAAGGACCAGAGTGCACCTTGTGTTATTATTACCAAACACAATAATACTCAGTAAAAAGGTAATCTGGTTAAAAGTATTTTAAAAGCACAAACAACGGTTACAATGCGTCGCCAGACAACACAGTTTGCCGGCGGTTATAATGTACATGCGCGATTGTGTGTATGCGATGATAAAAGTTTGTCAGTTCATACCAGGGTAGACCTGGTCAATGGTAATACGCTTATTCCTAAGGAAAAAATTTAATCCAATGAAAATAAAATATAAAAATATTTACATTGTATTATAGTTTCCTTCATTCAAAAAAAGAAAAGAAAATGTATTACTTCTGTGCATAGTGAAAATTTTGTGGTTAATTAACTCTATTAGAACTTATTTTTTTAATTGTTGTATATACATTATAATACAATACTTATTGAATGATTCAGCTAAATATGGTTAGATATTTCCCGAGCATGTGTAAATGTTTTCAGGAGCCGAATGTGAGTACATATACGAGCATGAGAGTGAATATTCCCATAATATACAATGAGTATAATCAATTGCTCATTATTCATAGGATATTTTTTCCAACACAGTAAATGTTCTAAGGTATCTCCGCCATATAGCATTTGGCGAAGGAAGGGGGCCTCCGGGGGCTGTAGCCCCCCACAATTTTGGAGCAATAAGGGATTTCAACATGAATACTTTTAAACCGAAAAAAAAAAGCCTGTCCTTGGAGCCTCCCTGCCAAACATCTTTCTACACCACTGTAACATATAATTATATAATACTGAACTTACATCATTGATAGAGTTTTATTTCACTTTGAGCTACTGCCAATTAAATTGTACAAGAAACCACATTGTACAAGGGTATAAGCAAAAATGGATTTTGGGAGTTTTGAATCAGGGCAATCATCATAAAATAGATTATAATTATGGAATGAGAGAATCGCTGCATGTGTTGAATTATAATAATATTATTATAGATATAATAAACACTCCATTTAATAGGAGGTCTAGCATTTGAGGCAGCTTGAGCAACCCTTGTCTACACTCATGCAGAACTACTCCAAACTAAGTTACTATAAATTTCTTACCTTTAATGTCAATTAAAAAATTGTTCAGTCTATCCCTTTAACATAGTAGCCTATTCATCTCATTGATTCTGACCAAGACAGTAGTCTAGTCCTAAATTTCTTTGTCTGATTATGAAGCAGTCATAATAACTTTGTTTTCGTTTCCACTGGACAATCTTCAGTGCATATATCCAAATTTATGATTTCGATTCCCAACAGTCGTATTCCATCAATCCTCCAATTATATACATAAGTATGCATTAAAACATACCATTGAAGTCTAGTTCACATTAGATGAAATTTTTTCGTATTTCCTTGAAATTAAATCATGTTGTCCCATTCGTTCTTATACCATACATAACCAGTATATGTTTGACTAATTCATGAAGAGATAAAAATTTTGACTGACTATTTTTGTGTCTGACATAATCATGAAGTCTCTAGATATTAACTTTGATGATTGGTTAGGATACATTTATACATTTATTCTTTCAGTGTATGAACATCGAACCTGCAGCAAGGATTTAAATAATATATAAAAACTCAATTTGAGTACCACTATCTTCAACTAAAAATTGCTAAAATAAAACAAGTACAATTTTTACAAGTATGGAATTATGGGCATCAATATGAAGTCAAATGATGACACTTATAGAGACAACTTGGATATCTCTGGTAATTCAAATTACTCCCAAACCAGCGAGCTATGCCACACTTTAAATGATGCCCAAAATATTTACTATTGAGCAAATCAATTAATGAAATGTAAAAAGAAATAAAAAAATGGAATACAACATAGCCAAAATTGCCAGTTAAAAACAACAACAACAACAACAACAAAAAAAAAAAAGGGTCACATAGCTACTTTCCAGGCTTAATGATTAATGATACAATGGTGCTCGATTACTGATGGTATACCTTCCACGAATAATGCCATCCCTTTCACTTTAAATAGCGACTACAAGGTCACTGTTGCTCTAACCTTTCAAGTTTGCCAACAAACTTAGCATTCAAACGTGTTCCTGGCCAGTAAACACCCACATTAGACGCCTTAAGAGAGGGTAGAGCGAGTTGTCCAGGTAAAAATAATATGTTGCGAAGGTTAGTTTTCTGTGGGAATTCGCAGCGGTCCAAGCAAAAGGCAGAAGCTTGCTGCCATCATCAGAAAAGAGGGCGGTTTTTGAGGTCAAGTGGCCGGGCGGGAAATGGGAGTCACCGGTCATATTTCAGACCTCTGAATATAGTTAATTGCAAGCGGTAACGTCCCTGAAGGCTTTCACGTGATATAGTGAGTGGATACTATATTATATTTGTTTCCTTTTTCTGCCTCCTCCACTACTCTTATTTGCACCTTATGCATTTTTCACGATTAATTCTATTTATATTTCTTATTCCAGAATGTTGTATTTCACAGTTCTACAATGTGTGAACCTAAGCCACAAAATTTGTATATATGTTAATATATTTGTAGTTAGAGTACAACTTATTGCATAAGTACTCCATTGAGTAAAAGCTACTGCAACTCATCATGTGACTGAGATATTGATTAGCTACTGTGTAACAAAAAAATTTTTTTTTATTCTATCAAATTACACTGATTAATTAGCAAAATCTCGAGAGAGTTCATTTTTGGAATATTCTCTTAAGTGGAGCTAGACACGCCATGGTATTAATTAGCAAAATCTCGATAGAGTTCATTTTTGGAATATTCTCTTAGGTGGAGCTAGACAGTCCTGGCTATCATTTCACAACAATCTCTTTTCCTCTGATATTAAACACATAGTGGACTGACCAACAAAATTCTGTTAATTGCTAATGTTGTTAGTTAACTTCACTTTATCCCTGATAATAACAAAGTAACATTATAGCTATTAATAAGCAATAACAGAATATTATGTAGAGTGAAAAAGGAGCCTAATAACAGCTTATTATCTTGACTAAAGCTGTTGAGAAGAGTTTGGCCCAATTATGCAAATTTAGTAAATGGATTTTCATTTTCTTTAGCTAGTTCTGACTACTAGCTGAGTCCTACTACTAGCTGAGTTCTGACTACTGGCTAAGTCCTGACTACTAGCTGAATTCTAACTACTAGCTGAGTTCTGACTACTAGCTGAGTCCTGACTACTAGCTGAGTTCTGACTACTAGCTGATTCCTGACTACTAGCTGAGTTCTGACTACTAGCTGAGTTCTGACTAATAGCTGAGTTCTGACTGCTAGCTGAGTTCTAACTGCTAGCTGAGTTCTGACTACTAGCTGAGTCCTGACTACTAGCTGAGTTCTGACTACTAGCTGAGTCTTGACTACTGGCTGAGTCCTGACTACTAGCTCAGTTCTGACTACTAGCTCGGTTCTGACTACTAGCTGAGTCCTGACTGCTAGCTGAGTTCTGACTACTAGCTGAGTCCTACTATTAGCTGAGTTCTGACTACTAGCTGAGTTCTGACTTAATGACAACTGGCTAAGTCCTGACTACTAGCTGAGTTCTGACTACTAGCTGAGTTCTAATTACTAGCTGAGTTCTGACTACTAGCTGAGTCCTACTACTAGCTGAGTTCTGACTACTGGCTAAGTCCTGACTACTAGCTGAGTTCTGACTACTAGCTGAGTTCTGACTACTAGCTGAGTTCTGACTACTGGCTAAGTCCTGACTACTAGCTGAGTTCTGACTACTAGCTGAGTCCTGACTACTAGCTGAGTTCTGACTACTAGCTGAGTCCTGACTACAAGCTGAGTTCTGACTGCTAGCTGAGTCCAGACTACTAGCTGAGTTCTGACTACTAGCTGAGTCCTGACTACTGGCTGAGTCCTGACTACTAGCTGAGTTCTGACCACTAGCTGAGTTCTGACTGCTAGCTAAGTCCTGACTACCTGAATTCTGACTACTAGCTGAGTTCTGACTGCTAGCTGAGTTCTGACTACTAGTTGAGTTCTGACTGCTAGCTGAGTCCTGACTACCAGCTGAGTTCTGACTACTAGCTGAGTCCTACTACTGGTGGTCCGACTACGCTGAGTCCTGACGACTAGCTGAGTTCTGACTACTAGCTGAGTCCTGACTACTACCTGAGTCCTGACTACTAGCTGAGTCCTGACTACTAGCTGAGTTTCTGACCTACTAGCTGGTCCTGCCTACTGGCTGAGTCCTGACTACTAGCTGAGTCTTACTACTAGCTGAGTTCTGACCTACTAGCGATCCTGACTCCTACCTGGTCCTGCTACTAGCTGAGTTCCCTGACTACTAGCTGGTGCCTGACTACTAGCTGAGTTCGGACTATAGCGGAGTTTCTGACTAAAGCTAGCTTAGTCCTGACTACTACTGATTCTGACTACTAGCTGAGTTCTGACTACTAGCTGAGTTCTGACTATTAGCTGAGTCCTGACTACTAGCTGAGTTCTGACTAATAGCTGAGTTCTGACTAATAGCTGAGTTCTGACTGCTAGCTGAGTCCTGACTACTAGCTCAGTTCTGACTACTAGTTGAGTCCTGACTACTGGCTGAGTCCTGATTACTAGCTGAGTCCTGACTACTAGCTGAGTTCTGACTACTAGCTGAGTCCTGACTACTAGCTGAGTCCTGACTACTAGCTGAGTCCTGACTACTAGCTGAGTTCTGACTACTAGCTGAGTCCTGACTACTAGCTGAGTTCTGACTACTAGCTAAGTCCTGACTACTGGCTGAGTTCTGACTGCTAGCTGAGTTCTGACTGCTAGCTGAGTTCTGACTGCTAGCTGAGTTCTGACTGCTGGCTGAGTCCTGACTACTAGCTGAGTTCTGACTACTACCTGAGTTCTGACTACTAGCTGAGTCCAGACTACTAGCTGAGTCCTGACTACTAGCTGAGCTCTGACTAATAGCTGAGTTCTGACTGCTAGCTTAGTCCTGACTACTAGCTGAGTTCTGACTACTAGCTGAGTCCTGACTACTGGCTGAGTCCTGACTACTAGCTGAGTCCTGACTACTAGCTGAGTTCTGACTACTAGCTGAGTCCTGACTACTGGCTGAGTCCTGACTACTAGCTGAGTTCTGACTACTACCTGAGTCCTGACTACTACCTGAGTCCTGACTACTAGCTGAGTCCTGACTACTAGCTGAGTTCTGACTACTTGCTGAGTCCTGACTACTAGCTGAGTTCTGACTACTAGCTGAGTCCTAACTACTAGCTGAGTTCTGACTACTACCTGAGTCCTGACTACTACCTGAGTCCTGACTACTAGCTGAGTCCTGACTACTAGCTGAGTTCTGACTACTTGCTGAGTCCTGACTACTAGCTGAGTTCTGACTACTAGCTGAGTCCTAACTACTAGCTGAGTTCTGACTACTACCTGAGTCCTGACTACTACCTGAGTCCTGACTACTAGCTGAGTCCTGACTACTAGCTGAGTTCTGACTACTTGCTGAGTTCTGACTACTAGCTGATTCCTGACTACTAGCTGAGTTCTGACTACTAGCTGAGTTCTGACTACTAGCTGAGTTCTGACTACTAGCTGAGTCCTGACTACTAGCTGAGTTCTGACTACTAGCTGAGTCCTGACTGCTAGCTGAGTTCTGACTACTATCTGATTCGTGACTACTGCTGAGTCCTACTCTAGCTCAGTTCTGACTACTAGCTCGGTTTCTGACTACTAGCTGAGTCCTGACTGCTACTGGTTCTACTACTAGCTGATCCCTACTATTAGCTAGTTTCTGACTACTAGCTGAGTTCTGACGTTCTGACAACTGGCTAAGTCCTGACTACTAGCTGAGTTCTGTACTACTATCTGAGTTTCTAATTACTAGCTGGTTTCTACTACTGGCTGAGTTCTGACTAATAGCTGAGTTCTGACTACTGGCTGAGTCCTGACTACTAGCTGAGTTCTGACTACTAGCTGAGTTCTGACTATTAGCTGAGTCCTGACTACTAGCTGAGTTCTGACTACTAGCTGAGTTCTGACTACTAGCAGAGTCCTGACTTCTAACTGAGTTCTGACTAATAGCTGAGTTCTGACTGCTAGCTGAGTCCTGACTTCTATCTGAGTTCTGACTACTAGCTGAGTCCTGACTACTGGCTGAGTCCTGACTACTAGCTGAGTTCTGACTACTAGCTGAGTTCTTACTACTAGCTGAGTCCTGACTACTGGCTGAGTCCTGACTACTAGCTGAGTCCTTACTCTGTCGTGGATTTTCTGACTATCTAGCTGAGTCCTGACTACTGGCTGAGTCCCTGACTACTAGTCTGAGTTCTTACTACTAGCTGAAGTCCTGACTACTAGCTGAGTTCTTACTACTTGCTGATTCCTGACACAGCCCCGGAGTTCTGACTACTAGCGGAGTCCCTAACACTGCTGAGTTCTGACGACTACCTGAGTCTGACTACTACCTGAGTCCGAACTACTAGCTGAGCCTGATTACTATCTGAGTCCTGACTACTAGCTGAGTTCTGACTACTTGCTGAGTCCTGACTACTAGCTGAGTTCTGACTACTAGCTGAGTCCTGACTACTAGCTGAGTTCTGACTACTAGCTAAGTCCTGACTACTGGCTGAGTTCTGACTGCTAGATGAGTTCTGACTGCTAGCTGACTTCTGACTACTTGCTGAGTTCTGACTACTAGCTGAGTCCTGACTACTGGCTGAGTCCTGACTACTAGATGAGTCCTGACTACTAGCTGAGTTCTGACTACTAGCTAAGTCCTGACTACTGGCTGAGTTCTGACCACTAGCTGAGTCCTGACTACTAGCTGAGTTCTGACTATTACCTGAGTTCTGACTACTAGCTGAGTCCAGACTACTAGCTGAGTTCTGACCAATAGCTCAGTTCTGACTACTAGCTGAGTTCTGACAACTAGCTGATTTCTGACTACTAGCTGAGTTCTGACTACTAGCTGAGTCCTGACTACTGGCTGAGTTCTGACTACTAGCTGAGTCCTGACTACTAGCTGAGTTCTGACTACTAGCTAAGTCCTGACTACTGGCTGAGTTCTGACTGCTAGATGAGTTCTGACTGCTAGCTGACTTCTGACTACTTGCTGAGTTCTGACTACTAGCTGAGTCCTGACTACTGGCTGAGTCCTGACTACTAGATGAGTCCTGACTACTAGCTGAGTTCTGACTACTAGCTAAGTCCTGACTACTGGCTGAGTTCTGACCACTAGCTGAGTCCTGACTACTAGCTGAGTTCTGACTATTACCTGAGTTCTGACTACTAGCTGAGTCCAGACTACTAGCTGAGTTCTGACCAATAGCTCAGTTCTGACTACTAGCTGAGTTCTGACAACTAGCTGATTTCTGACTACTAGCTGAGTTCTGACTACTAGCTGAGTCCTGACTACTGGCTGAGTTCTGACTACTAGCTGAGTCCTGACTACTAGCTGAGTTCTGACTACTAGCTAAGTCCTGACTACTGGCTGAGTTCTGACTGCTAGATGAGTTCTGACTGCTAGCTGAGTTCTGACTACTAGCTGAGTCCTACTACTAGCTGAGTTCTGACTATTGGCTAAGTCCTGACTACTAGCTGAGTTCTGACTACTAGCTGAGTTCTGACTACTAGCTGAGTTCTGACTACTGTCTAAGTCCTGACTACTAGCTGAGTTCTGACTACTAGCTGAGTTCTGACTACTAGCTGAGTCCTGACTACTAGCTGAGTTCTGACTACTAGCTGAGTTCTGACTGCTAGCTGAGTCCTGACTACTAGCTGAGTTCTGACTACTAGCTGAGTCCTGACTACTAGCTGAGTCCTGACTATTAGCTGAGTCCTGACTACTAGCTGAGTTCTGACTACTAGCTGAGTCCTAACTACTAGCTGAGTTCTGACTACTACCTGAGTCCTGACTACTACCTGAGTCCTGACTACTAGCTGAGTCCTGACTACTAGCTGAGTTCTGACTACTTGCTGAGTTCTGACTACTAGCTGATTCCTGACTACTAGCTGAGTTCTGACTACTAGCTGAGTTCTGACTAATAGCTGAGTTCTGACTGCTAGCTGAGTTCTAACTGCTAGCTGAGTTCTGACTACTAGCTGAGTCCTGACTACTAGCTGAGTTCTGACTACTAGCTGAGTCTTGACTACTGGCTGAGTCCTGACTACTAGCTCCGTTCTGACTACTAGCTCGGTTCTGACTACTAGCTGAGTCCTGACTGCTAGCTGAGTTCTGACTACTAGCTGAGTCCTACTATTAGCTGAGTTCTGACTACTAGCTGAGTTCTGACTTTCTGACAACTGGCTAAGTCCTGACTACTAGCTGAGTTCTGACTACTAGCTGAGTTCTAATTACTAGCTGAGTTCTGACTACTAGCTGAGTCCTACTACTAGCTGAGTTCTGACTACTGGCTAAGTCCTGACACTAGCTGAGTTCTGACTACTAGCTGAGTTCTGACTACTAGCTGAGTTCTGACTACTGTCTAAGTCCTGACTACTAGCTGAGTTCTGACTACTAGCTGAGTTCTGACTACTAGCTGAGTCCTGACTACTAGCTGAGTTCTGACTAATAGCTGAGTTCTGACTGCTAGCTGAGTCCTGACTACTAGCTGAGTTCTGACTACTAGCTGAGTCCTGACTACTGGCTGAGTCCTGACTATTAGCTGAGTCCTGACTACTAGCTGAGTTCTGACTATTAGCTGAGTCCTGACTACTGGCTGAGTCCTGACTTCTAGCTGAGTCCTGACTACTAGCTGAGTTCTGACTACTAGCTGAGTCCTGACTACTGGCTGAGTCCTGACTACTAGCTGAGTTCTGACTACTAGCTGAGTCCTGATTACTAGCTGAGTCCTTACTACTAGCTGAGTTCTGATTACTAGCTGAGTTCTGACTACTAGCTGAATTCTGACTACTAGCTGAGTTCTGACTACTAGCTGAGTCCTGACTACTAGCTGAGTTCTGATTACTAGCTGAGTTCTGACTAATAGCTGAGTTCTGACTACTAGCTGAGTTCTGACTACTAGCTGAGTTCTGACTACTGGCTGAGTCCTACTACTAGCTGAGTTCTGACTAATAGCTGAGTTCTGTCTGCTAGTTGAGTCCTGACTACTACCTGAGTTCTGATACTAGCTGAGTCCTGACTACTGGCTGAGTCCTGACTACTAGCTGAGTCCTGACTACTAGCTGAGTCCTGACTACTAGC
>WLWD01005267.1_pt1 | contig 13023 bp, 12 predicted proteins | sample 6712731 | NCBI WGS metagenome assembly WLWD01 (sample SAMN12718690, study PRJNA576275) | sponge metagenome | isolation source: marine sponge | host: Mycale hentscheli | place: New Zealand: South Island, Marlborough, Capsize Point | collected 2014-11-01
ATATTGGCTGTTAGAGCGAGAAAAATTTTGCTACTATTATAATTATTTCAGCCGAGAATGACTGAATCACTGAAAGCATAAAACTAAAGATCTTTGGATTAGTTTACAGGCTTTAAAAGTGAAATAGTACGAATAAACACATGTGCGTGCGGCACTAGCCTTGAAACACACAGTTTGATAGTTTATAAGTGGAGACTATTTCATTCCTTAGCACGAATGTCCTATCTGTATTAAATCAACAGATTGGGAGGAGCAACTATCATGTAAATTAGTGAGTGTTCGACACACCAGCATGTGAGTAGGAATAGCAGTAATTACACTGGGGCAAAAGATCATCAAAACTTTGCGAATGTACCCAGTTGTCTAAAGATAGGTTGTAATGGTTGCCATGGTTCCTAGCCTCAATCTTCTTTTATGTGAAAAGATACACTGTACACCTTGTTATAGGAAACCAATGTTACTCCAAAGAAATTACCATTCTCGCTCCACATCATAAAAAAACATAAGTTACGTCACACATTGATTTCAGAAATAAAAAACAACAACAAAAACAACAACAAATCATCGCCCAAATTTTATTCAAGACAGCATTAATTAGAATGGCACCACAGATAAAAGTTAACACGGATGCTTTTGCTTTCATTGTAGCTGTGTAGCATTTGTGAGTATTTTGAATGAGTAACTGAAAAATTATTGCCATGGCCAAAGAGATACACAAAATATTTTTTTTAGTTGTTACTGTTATCCTTGAACTAAATTTTCTAGTGTGCTACGAAAAACAATTGGGAATAATACCGTCTTAAAGATTTGTGTTACAGACAAAATAATCTCTATTATAATTCAGGTAACCTCTGCTTATCCCCACAGGAAATTTAGAAATACCATAATTCAGTTGTGAACTACTCACCTCGACGCTGAAGCCTATGTACCATAGGAACGCATCCACGCCACCCATATTGGTGCAACACATTCGCACAGCAGTCTCACGGGGCCGGTCTTTTTACTAACCCTGATCCTTCCCTCGCGCGTCATGTTAGGGTAGTTAGCGTTGTTACAGCCAGAGCAGAGGAGATCTTTGGCCCGACGAGAGATTAAACTTTGACAATGCTTCGGACGACCATTTCCAGTCAATATTATTACTTTTGTATGGTAAAGCGTTTTAAACACATTTGGCCTGGTGATATCATCACTGGTAAAGGGTTTTCTGGATAGAGGTTATTGTATTGTTTACTAACTGTTTAGCTATAAATGAACAGTCAGAGGGCAAATGCATGTTTTTCCATTAGTATTAAGAAATAATAGACAGTGTAGTGGTGTATATTTTTTGATCAATTAATTGTAAAGCAATTAAGAATGAATGAGAATGAATGAATGAATGAGAATGAATGAGTGAGAACACGTAAATGAATGAAGGAGAATGAACAAATGTATCCATTAGATTCCATTGATATAACACTGTAGTATTACAGTCTCAAGGGGACCTAACCCTTTACCAAGCCAAAAAAGCATATATTTTTTATTTAGTAATAATAATTTAAAATTGTGTTTATTAATTATTATTATTATCATCACGTACAAAAACTTCACATTAAAAATAATATACATATGAATTAAAAATTTTTTTTTTTGTACAGTGTATACATCCTGCATGTACATCTGTAAATTCTAAGTATTAGTGTTAAACTATCTGTAAACTTACCACTTCCTATTACACCTCAGGTGTTACTTACACTTGTCTTGGTAAAAAAAAGAAGAAACTACGATGTATATGCTGCATATAAATTTGTGAAAATCCTTGTAAACTGGGGCTTTTTCATGTAGTGTAAATTAAACAATAAATAAAAAAATGCATAAACAAATGAAACAAGGAAACAAATGACTAAGTAATAAATATCTAATTTTAGAAAGAATTATTCAAATAACAGCTGTTGAACAAAGTTTAGCTATAGCTAGATGTGAACAGATGGAAACACAAGCCTCATTATTTAACCTTTGAAATTTCTGACATCATGAAATTCAGCTACAGTCCATGTTTCATGTTCCATACAATAGCTATGGAAAATCCAAATTTCATGTTTTCATGAAATTTTTCAGGAATATCACATTTCATGGAATTACATTACCAGGGCATATCATATTTCATGCACACCATGAAACTAGAGTGGAATGTGAAATTTCCTGTACCTGATAGTTCATTTGTAACTCATGAAAGTCAAGCCTGACATTTCATGTTAATTTCTGACTTAAACTGTACTCAGGAAATGCCACTTTTTTTGTAGTGATTGTGAACTCAACTTAGAGGAAATGTGTGATCAAGAGACTACGACACGAGAATACCAACCCATAGACTCTAATGTCCATGCATTTTGTAAACTTGCGGACAAGTTGGTACTCCCGAATATGGCCAAGGAATAACTTTCAGGGATTATATTATCGCATTGAATGCCTTTTTTTTTTAGTAGCTTGAGTGTTAGAAGTTAAAAGAGTTTAACAATAGTGTACTTTTAGGCTCGCTCACCATTTGTGCTCAAGCACACCACTAGTCAGTATTGATAAACGGGCTGTATAAACCGCTACCATTACAGCATTGAACTGAAATGATTCTGGTATAATTAATCTTTCCCCGCGTAGCGGTTAGGTAAAGGTCTAGCTCGCGAGACTACATGAAGAGCTGTTGTGCCGCCGTCAGTCGGTTGTAGAGACGGTTTAAGAAATGCTTTGGTGTTACGTTTTATCGGTTCCCACAATTATGAGCAGAGATGATTATGATGGATTGAAGGCAGGAAAGAACTGGTTACCTAGTGTACACTTGATTATGTAGCCTTGTCTCCTGATGGTGACAGACTGAAACAATAGTGTTTGTGCGTGAGAGAAATAAAAGGCCTCTGGCACAATTCTTTTCAAAATGCTCCAGGAATAATAAATTAGTGATGAGAGTGTCAAGCTAGCTAGTTAGTTTGGAGACCCTCGTCTTGAAATCCTGGATCCACCACTGCTTTTAATTGGAAAGAAATATTACCCTACTAATTAGTAGGAGAAATTGGCAATGCTAGAAATTATACTTTTATCACAATGAATATCACTACAAAATTAACTAGGTGGGGTGGAGTTAGAGATGATATGTCACTCTATTCACATCTCTGGGTTGACTATACTGATGGTTCAATATCACATTGTACTATGAAAACTAGAAACTAAAATTAATATTCAGAGTGAATTTATAGTTGCATTTAAGCTATTCAAAACAGGAGTAGTTAAATGGTACCAGTTTTATAGTGTATAAATATGAAGTCATTTTAGAAGAAAGGTCGATAGGACAAGGAGAAAGGATTAACTTCTTTGAGTGGCTCTTGGGAATCTGCTTGCCCATTATCTATCATCTCTTCATGCATTTCAGTATCCTTGCAATCATTCAGTTTTAAGATTGACACATTGCAGTATGGAATGGTTCGTTTGTTGCCATAGCGATCACCCAATGTTGCTGTGCATATAAGCGTGTTATAAAGATCGTCAGCACATCTTGGTGTGTTAGATGGTGGATCTTTGTCAGGACATAATCCCGACACTCGTAGTACAGGTGAGTGTGTCACCAGATGTGGTTGATTTCTTGTGTATACTCTGATATGCTTAAGGACCTCAGTCATGTTGGGTGTAAACTGATTAGATCGATAACTATTGCTTATTGTAGTTTGGTAACTTGCTTTATATCTATACCCACTATTTCTGGATCCATGTGCCCTAGGTAAGCAGCTACAATTATGTGTGGCTCTTTCGTGAGCCCCAGAACATGAGTATCCTCTGACTGTCACATCAGGGAAAGCAAAAACCCTGGACTTGGTATTTCTACTCCAAGATGCTTTGAGATGTGCATGGCCTATCATTGAGCCTTGAGCAGAGTAGCGTACTGGAGGGTCTACCTTTACCAAGCAATCTGAGCAACAGTGGTTCTTTGTTTTGTTCTCATGGCAAGTGTCATTAATCTTATGCTGGCTGTTCTTAGCTTTACTCTTATCATAAGCAAGTCTCTTGCTTAGTGCAGACCTAGGATCGATGCGAGGACTTTCTGTTTTCATTTTATGACTGTGATAATGTCCTCTTTCAGTGACTACAAGTGAGTCTGCATGAGCCTCAGCTACATTGGCGGAGTACTCCATTCTTCTATTATATTTTATCTGAGGATCCATGGCCCCTGGACGACTGTAACGAGATGCTGGAGGGAGAAGGGCTGTGCGATACGGTAATATTTCCTGAGGTGGATTCATGGAAATATGATAGGAATAAGCATGACGACGCCTTAATACTTCATCCCCACTAAGACTCCTTCCTACATGTTTGTGGCTAAGCCCACTTGGTGTTGAGATGAATTCTGGACGAGGAGGATCTACCTTGTATGAGTAGAGCCATGGTGTTATCTTGCTACAATTTGTAAAACACACATACATAGATAACCATATGATTTGGTGCCTAATGTATGTTGATAGGTAAAAACTTACCAGGGATGTTGTTCACTTGATGGACTGAATATTTCTTCTGCTCCATGGCAACGGACATTATTGGTATATTTATGTAAATTAAACTCACTGTTTTCACGATCCATTACAATCTTCAGTCAGTTGTGGAAGATCTGTCACCATTCTTGCTCCAACTAATCAACTTTTTGTTGTTGCCAGTTATGCACTTTTTACTATTTTGACACCTTAATCAGTTTCAGTGCCTCTATGAGAATTAGTGTCAAAATAAATGTCACAAGTTTCTAAACATACTAATTAAATGACACTCTCAATTGTGTGCATACTTGACTAATATAATATTGTATAATTGAGAATTTATAAGAGGTTGCACCTGAAAAACTGGGTATGTTATATTGGAGACACAATGAAGTTTTGAAACAATATTTCTTATTGCATACTCAAGTTTCTCTATATTATTTTCAATCTCCAGTAGCTAGTTACTACTTTTGGAGAATTTCCATACTCTAACAATGACAGTGCAACTATTCTGACTGTGCATGCATGACAGGATAAAATAACGTATTTTCATTATAGTTACTGTGTACAGCATCAAATACAATTTTCAGGTCGTCTACATAATGTGACTTTAGCCAGTATATACTATAAATGTTGCTTACAATACTACTTAAAGTATATCTTGATATCATAATTTGCCGTTTGGTAAAGTGTTTAACTTGAAAAAAATATGAATCATAGATAGCTGCAAATATATACAATGCACTTGCTATGGAAAAGGCCTTAATAATTAGTGGTTGCAATGTATGTTCAATAGTATAGTTTGCAAACTGCACTATGTGCAGTAAACTTGACGTAGTAACTTTTCCAGCTTTCTTATTGAAAGAGAATAATCTGTCAAGGGAACAGAATGCTTGTGTTAGTAACTTAAGCAGCAAGAGAGCTAAATAAAATAAGCCTCTGTGTTGTCCAAGGAATATTATGATCTGTTTTTTTTCCCTCCTTTAAACATTTAGTGCCTTGCACTATGCATAACCAGCTAGCCATAAGGCTAATATTAAGGTTGCCCACACATAACACAATGAACAAGACACAAGCACACGAACAAGACACAAGCACACACCTGCAAAAATTAATAACAGTTAAGAGCTCTGCACTGATCATGATAGTAAATGGGATTTTAAATGCCCCATTACCCACAAAAAGGAGCACAATAAACGGACCTAAATATTCGTCCTGAGTAAGTTCATACCTAAATCAACAGTTATCAGTAATCTCCAAAATCAGGGTGTGACAGATAGATAGACAGACAGGCAGATAGACAGACTTTACCCATTTGCGCATGCGCGATGAGGTTGAATTAGTACTTATACGTTCACAAAACGTCAAACCTCCTTATTATAAGCATAATAGTAAAGAAAAAAAATGGCTTTTTGACAGTAATATAACCTCTTTGTCAGATTGCAGATGTCTCCTAACTGTGTTTGGAAAACTTTTGATGTGGAACTTATCTTTCACATGATTCATTTTCTTTGTCTTTAGCTAATTAATGTTTCTTGAACAGCTGAGGGACATTTTTCAGCTTTAACCGTAAACACATACTAGAATATTTTCCTATTATACAACATCAAAAGCTAGATAAAAAAAAGAGCACATTAAAGGTCTTAAAACTTTTGAATAAATTCCTAATTCAGCCTTCGCGTTTTTATCTATGATTCAGCGTCTAATTATCAGTAATCTCTGTAAGCAGATCGTGCAGACAGACAGACAAACATACAGGATATCAACTATTGTAGTAATCATCTCGTGCATGGGCACTGAGCGCTAATGAAGCATTACACACGGTGAAAAGAGTCCATTTACAACCATAACAAAATCCGTAAACTGTCTTGATAATTAGAGTTAACACATACTTTACAAGGCTGTAGAGGTTAACAAACTAGTTTGTACAATAATTTACGATTTTGTTATAGTTGTCAATGGATACTTTTCAGGCAATGTTACTTTGGGGCGTTTTATTTTAGTAGCTTGAGTGTTAGTTGTTAAAATCAATCATTTAACAATAGTGTAGTTTAAGGCTCGCTCGCAATTTGTGCTCAAGCATACCACTAGTAATAAAAACAATATTTATTAACTACAATGGGAGTGGCTTGGATGTTGTCTAGGGCTGCATTCGTCTCGTGGGCCTGACCCTCAGCCATAAAATTACAATTAATTCTCGGAAGTAAAAACAGCAGTTACTTTTTTTTTTTTTTTTGGGGGGGGGAAAGGAAAGGGGAAGGCTGTATACGAAGAGCTCGCCGCTGTTACGCTTCGTAGGGTGTTGGAGCAAGTCCTGCTCGTCCTGCTCGTCCATATCGTCAGGACTTCAGAATCAGGCTAACTATACCTACAGATCTCGCACATTAAATTCGAAATCCAAGCAGTCTATAAAAGGAGTGACAGCGTCTTTACAGATAAATATTAGCCTGATCGATGAAATTGGTCGTTGAAATCGTTCTGTTCATATTTTTCAATCAATTATATTCATGTAAGCACTTTGTCCACTATACAAACCTGTAGTTAATTAACTAAACCTTATAATGTTATATTATTACAGTAGTTGGGCGAGTCATTCCAAAAGTTACTCCTAATGTATGGGCCGCTCACAGTGGGAAAAAAGTCCACTTTCGCTGTACCAGTGATTACAGTAATAATTGGATTAAAGGTAATGTAGCTGACAATTACAATTTGCAATACTCACAAGAAGACCTAAAAAAGAATGTAGTTGCTCAAAAAGGTCATATTACATCAACAACTTCTCCAAATACTGAGGAATTTTACTCTTGCATACATGGCACCGAAAGTCAACATATTCAGTTATATGATGTTGCCCACCTTTTACCGATTCCTGACTATTCTAGTGAATATATAATTAACAGAGGTGAACAAGGAATATTCCAAGTGGGACGTAAGTTTCTAGTATTTAAATACATAGCTATTATTTTCTTCCTGAATGGATCATTATTGTTAGTATAAAGATATTGATTCTCTCCAGAATCATAACTCAATGGAGTACATAACTCACAATCTGTTCCAGTGCAGCTAAAATGAGTAGCTTTTTTATACTCGTTGAAGCATTACCCGTCTTAATAATGCTGCTCACGCATGCATTTCTTTAATCACTAAGGGCGTTGCTTTACAGCTGTTATTTTTGAAGAAAAAGATTGTCATCTTACACATACAGTAGAGTATACTCATTTCAGTTTCTAAATCTATTAAATATTGATTTTTTGGGATTTGTCAGTATTTAAAGCTGGAATTACTTATTATTCTGGCATACAAAATATAGTATAGATGAGTGCATACAGATGAACATCACAATATCACATTCTATAATTATCGTTCTACAACACAAACTTGTAAAATCATTACATTTCCTTTAATTAACTTCATGAAATGCATCCCACACTGATATATCAGTGCAATTAGTAACACACTATTATAATTGACTTTTTACTTCAACTTGATTATTAGCTACACAAGAATAGAAATAAGTCAGTCATATTTAAATATCACGGAATTAACCACTGAAAAGGAGTTTAGAGTATTAGCACTATAGTCATGTTCATTGCCTTATACTTGATGTTTTGTTTATGTTACAGGTCCTGCTTTTGTAACTGTGTCACCGAACACAATGTCTGTCTCAATAGGAGATAGTGTCAAGATTTTGGGTATCATGGAAACAACTTATGTCAATTATGATTACTTACGTTGGATTTTTAATGATGGCTTAACTTTACCTAATAATGTAGTATTATCAAAGACATCAAGAGGAATAGATTTGCATATACATCACGTGAACATTCAGAATTTTGGAACATATAGATTTGAATATTACGACAAAATAAATCATTATATTTTATATGATATTGGAAAATTGTATATATCCAATACGAGAAAGGAAAACATTTTCAACCAGAAGAACAACTTTACAAGGATCACAAGCAAGTTTACAATAGCTACATAATACTAATAGCTTATTGTAGTGATTTATGGACCATTTTAAGTGTAACTTCTGTACTGAACATATTGTATGTATGTATGTATGTATATATATATTGTATAGATGTAGGTATTAACCGAACGAGCGAAGCGAGATACTGTTAGAGGTGGACAATTGAAAATTGGGTATATGTTATAGTTATAAACCAAAATTGAGGTTTGTATGCGATTTATAAACTCCGAGACACGAGGGCGCAGCCCGAATAGCGAGGATTTATAAATCGAAATACAAACCTAATGATTTTGGTTTATAACTATTTTATAGCCAGAACATAAACAACGAGCAAAGTATAGCTTTAGCAATCTTAGTAATTGTATTAAAGTACCCAAACTCTTCATTATTCCATTTTGCTTTGATCTGCCTTCTACCATAATTATGGTTGCTAAGAACTATATCAGACTTTTCCCCGCTAATACATTTTCTTACGAGCATACCAGACTGTATCAGATTTATAGTTCTTAACGACAAGCGCGGTCGCTCGGGTAACAGGCTATAAGTTGTATATATATATGAATGGTACGTATGCTCCTTAAATGCGGGCATGGGTGCTGTTTAAAAAAAATACGGCTTTTTAGGTTTGACCCCACTTTCTTCTGATATTACAGCATTAACTCGTTCACCGGCACAAGCGCCTATAGGCGCTCAAGGATGACGTAATGTGGGAAAAATTTTCCCCTATGCAATACAGAGATAGTTAGTGAATGATACAGTGTAGCTACAGTGCCAATAATTTAACAAAAAGCTGGCCTAGTATTAGCGAGTGATGGCATAGGTAACCAGTATTTGTGATTAATAACACTTGTAAAGCAATTGAAATAGCACTTGAATGTGCCTCGCACTAGTGTTACTCATGCTTTACTCTGAACACAGGTGATATGGGAAAATATTGCCTTAAGTCACATCCTGTTTACGTTAATGCATTTCATATGTGGCAACAGGTATTGGCCCTGTTCACTGCATGATAAAGGTAGACAACTACACATGTCCAACAAGAGTTAGACCTTATCTCAAGATAAAGAAGTTTCCACAAATAAAATTGTGTGGCCTGCCGCAATTAATCCTAAAAAGCTCTGTTACCTATACCGTTACTCATGCAAGTGTTTTTATATTTAGTTATAATTATATAACTATTTTAGTTATAGTTTTTACTATAACTATTTATCCATTATTATTCAAGCTAGAAGAAAAAAAATGAAAACATTTTTTTTTTAAACTGAAATCATTCAGTTAGGATGAAATGGATTATAGCTAAATTCATTTACATCCTTAACTACTACAGCTACTTCATTATTTTTAATCAGAAATTTATTCATTTAAACTCCACTTAATTTTTTTACTAGGAAATAATTATAGCTTGTTATAGTAGGTTGACTAAAATGGCTGGTTAGGTTTAGTTAATTTTAACTATAATGAAAGTATGACCAATTTAACTTATTATAGTAAGTTACTAAAAGTAAGAAAGAGCTTGCTATAATATTTTTTAGTTTTAGTTATAGTTAAATTAAAAATAACCAATAGTCTGCATGTACTATAGGATCTACATGAAACCATTAGAGTTCAATGTTATGAGAACTTAATGTGATCACGTTAGCTACTATATCCTAAACATTTTGGAGACCTTACCCAAAATTGTAGTTATGATTAGGTAACAATACAGTTTCTTTCTGGCTATGCTATTATTATGAATTACTAGCTACTGGGCTTTCAATAATAATTGCAATGAATAGTCACGTTGGAGTATATTGTTAATAAAACGAGGATTCAATATTTTTCTGTTGAATTTATTTAAGCGTTACTAATTATAGCCATCATAAGCAGTAGGATGCTAAATATTAACTATAATTAAAGATAAAAGTTAGTCAACAGAAATGTGAATAATTATGGTCTTGATTTTTCTAGAAATTGAATATCCTAGGGTTAGTCCACTTGAAATAAAAGCCAATCGGAGGAGTAATGCTACCTTCCAATGTTCGCATACTAAATCCATTGTTACATGGACATTTGAAAATGGACCACTCCCTCACAATGCACATGTAGACATTACGAAATCTTCTCGTTTGAATACATTCTATTTAACAATACATAATGTGGATGAGACGAATGTGGGATCTTACACATGTACATATATTAACAAACAGTATCAAATTACATTTTATGAAGTTGCAAGACTAGAGCTATCTACTAAGTATAGAACACTGTTTTCCAGCAATGAAGTTACCATGGATATGATTACAGGTACTTGAAGTAAACTATCTTTAATTTATTTGTTGATTTTAAATTATTCAATATATGTAATAACTAGTGATGTGCTTGAGCACAAATGGCGAGCGAGCCTAAAGACTATACTATTTTTATATGAATGATTTTGACTTCTAACACTGAAGCTACTGAAAATAAGGTCCAGTTTTTAAATTTAGCATACAGGGTAAAGGGATTTCAGTGCTCTAGTAACAACTCTCTGCATCTGCTTGAATTGAAGGAAAAAAACAACAAAACAATGCACGTTATTCTTTGTGATATTCTTTAGCTAAGTAGTGGTTGTAACACACAATGCTTTGACACAACTGGACATGCACCTACACAGACTTACCTTCGCAGTAGTCTAGTGGACAATGTATTTTCATGTAAATACTGTTGCGCACGGCTTATAACCATGACAAAGAGCGTATTGACTTACCACCGCCACTAACTCGAATAGAAATGGAAGTCCCTTAAGTTTTCAAGTTTGAACTGCACCCGCAAAAGAATTCAAAACGGTAAACAATTCAATTTCTAGGGTGATACGGGTACTGATCGATCACCAGAGGACTCTGTTTAGTGCAATTTGGGACGGGGTCGACAACCGAACTAACACAAAAACGCGAGGGTCAAAGTACAAAATGACATACATACGTCCATACATATATACAAATAAACTAGTGGTGTGCTTGAGCACAAATGGCGAGCGAACCTGATAGTTAGGTAACATAAAACTAAGTATTGTTACTATGTTTTAGCTTAGTTCATGCAAAAACTATAATAGCCGTTGTGACCTTTTATTTCAGCAAACAAATACAAAATCACTCTCTTACCTGATTAATGGTAACTTTTGTAGTATCAAACTCTGCCATTCTGATAATCTCAATTACCAGTAACTCTTGAACAAGCTCTCAGCTACGATAAAAAAATAAATTAGTGTTATTATTTGTAATTTTAGCTCCGTAAAACGGCGAAGTTTTGAAATTAAGTCTGGAAAAGGGTCTTCAATGCCATAGTAACCGGTGGAATCAACTTTTTGTTTCTTGAAAAGCAAGCGTTTTCGCAGAAATTTTCTCACACTTTGGAGCTTTAAGTGCTTGCTTAATGCTGTATTTTCAGAATAAACTTGGGTCAAGCCTAAAAAGTCGTGTTTTTTGGAGAAAAAAAGTTCCCCGCGCGCGCGTTTAATTACATACGTACGTCCAAACATATATACAAATAAATAAATAAATAAATAAACAAACATCCCCGATTTTCAATTGTGTTACCCCTGTAAGTGTCTCGCTCGCTACGCTCGCTCGCCAACTAGTGGTGCGCTCGAATAGCGCAAATGCATGGCGAGCGAGAAGACTCTTTTTTACAGAAAAATAGGACAGAAATTACATCTAACTGTAGTGCACAGTGTAACCCTTTCCATTCTCAGTTAGCATCAGAGAATCTAAAGTCTCTGATCCCAGACTAAACTAACAATTACCTGAATAAACTTCGAAAGCAGTGGCAAAGAAGCGCAGCTTGACAAAGACTTCACGATTGTTTCAAGAAGAGAGTAGCTGTAAACTTTTTGGTTGAAACAATGTTGCGTCTGCAGCAGGATACTCCGCGCTCGTTAATTGAAAAAAACTGGAACTGTGAACGCTTTACCTAACTTACGTAATTAGAAGCGCGCGCATTTAAAGAGCATACGTACCATCCATACATACGTCATACATATATATATATATACTAGTGGTGCGCTCGAATAGCGCAAATGCATGGCGAGCGAGCAGACTCTTTTTACAGAAAAATAGGACAGAAATTACATCTAACTGTAGTGCACAGTGTAACCCTTTCCATTCTCAGTTAGCATCAGAGAATCTAAAGTCTCTGATCCCAGACTAAACTAACAGAATTACCTGAATAAACTTCGAAAGCAGTGGCAAAGAAGCGCAGCTTGACAAAGACTTCACAATTGTTTCAAGAAGAGAGTAGCTGTAAACTTTTTGGTTGAAACAAATTTGCGTAAGGCAGTGCAGTACGATTCTCCGCGCTCGTTAATTGAAAATTCTGGAACTGTGAACGCTTTACCTAACTTACGTAATTAGAAGCGCGCGCGTTAAAAGAGCATACGTACCATCCATACATACATACATATATATAACATATACCCGATTTTGCATTATCCACCCCTAATACTGTCTCGCTCGCTTCGCTCGCTCGCCAATAAATTTATAAACATCCCCGATTTTCGATTGTGTTACCCCTGTAAGTGTCTCGCTCGCTACGCTCGCTCGCCAA
>WLWD01005559.1_pt1 | contig 13022 bp, 9 predicted proteins | sample 6712731 | NCBI WGS metagenome assembly WLWD01 (sample SAMN12718690, study PRJNA576275) | sponge metagenome | isolation source: marine sponge | host: Mycale hentscheli | place: New Zealand: South Island, Marlborough, Capsize Point | collected 2014-11-01
CAATAGTGCTAAAAATACGTCTACATAACAAGTTCAAATTAGTGTGTCCTAGGAACACTGCCACGCCCATTAGGAGAGTCACATAGACACTAATTTCTCAATCATATCGAGCACTTCAGTAGCACGTGAGTACTTGGCCAGCCACGCCTCTGGAATGCTGTCCAGTCCAAACCTAAATACACAGATACAGAATAAAGCAGAAATAAAAATATTCACACCAAATCAGTGTTAACCCCTTACCTGGCGGCCGTGTAAGCCCCAGAGAAGACCACTCTAGAGCAGTTGTCCCCACTGGCCAAGATCTCTGCCTTCACTGCATCTTCATAGCTGGTTGCCTGGTTGGCATTGTGAACTGAACCGTAGAAAGACCCTGGGAGAGCTGTGTGTGTGCCAAACAAAAAACGGCAGCATTACATTGCACTCTGCCCTCTGCAATATTACTCTCTCCTCCTCCCACACTTCACTTCACACTTTCTCTCTCCTGTCTATCTTGTTAGCTCCACTTAAATGTTCCAATCACCTTCCACCAACCTGAGACCCACATACTAAATCAGTACATATATACTAGTGATGTGCTGGAGCACAAATGGCGAGCGAGCCTAAAACTACACTATTGTTAAATGATTGATTTTTAACTTCTAACACTCAAGAGTCGAGTTTTTAAATTACGTGTCTATACGGTAAAGATATTCAATGCCATAGTAACCGCTCCCCACAACTATTTGAATTGAAAAAGAAGCAACAAAATCAAGTCACACTATTTAATTGTGATAGTAGTTGTAACGCATATACTTTCACACAACTGAACATAACTATGTAAGACTTACCTTCGTGGTTAGTCTAGTGGACAATGAATTTTCAAGTAAATACTGTTGCGTAGGGTTTATAACTATGACAAATAGCGTATTAACTTACCACCGCAACTAACTCCCGCAACTAACTCCAGTAACTTTTTGAGTTTTAACTGCACTCGCAAAAGAATTTAAAGCAATTCAATTTCTAGGGTGATACGGGTAATGATCGATAAACCGGAGGATTCTGTTTAGTGTAGTTTGGGACAGGGTGGAATATAGAGAGAATAAAAAAATACGTGAGGGTCAAAGTACAAAATGACATATGTACGTCCACACATATATATAAACAAACAAATATCCCCGATTTTCAATTGTGTCACCCCTGAGAGTGTCTCACTCGCTCACCAATTACGCCATTAAACTGCACCTATATAATAACATGGATCTAAAAGCGAACACACACACAGGGGAGTAGGAAGCCAGATAGAATTGGTGTGGCCACTATAACTACACCCACTCATTTGCTGTAGTAATGAATTTGATTAATAGAAAAGGCAATACAGTGTTTTTTTAAATAAAAAACCAGATTTTTTAGTTTTATGCTCTCTCTGTGTATAAATGGCTCTGTAGTCACACCAAACTTGTCTGTCAGTAATGACGACCATGTTTGTATTCATGAATAACTAGCTGAGCCAAGTCGGTAAAGCACCGCCAGTAGTGTCCACATCGTCAGTAGTGTCCACATCGTCAGTAGTGTCGGTAAAGCATTGTCAGTAGTGTCGATAAAGCGTCGTCAGTAGTGTCGGTAAAGCGTCGTCAGTAGTGTCGGTAAAGCGTCGTCAGTAGTGTCGGTAAAGCGCCGCCAGTAGTGTCGGTAAAGCTCCGCCAGTAGTGTATCATTAGCAACCACGCTGGTAAGTCAGTGAGAAAAAGTGATGACACAGTATGTGTGATCATGAATGACTGACTTGCTGAGCCAGGTTGGTAAAGCATTGTCAGTGCCGACCCTGCCAGTATGTACTTCATGTAAAGTTGAGCCGGGTTAGTAGAGAATCATCATTCAGTACTGATGCCGATGGTATGGGTCAAGAAAGTAAGTGAGAAAATAAGTGGGAGTGATGTAACTAAATCAGCCAATGATAGAGGATAATCATGACGGACGGATAGAAATACAGTGCTTCCAGCTTAAAGAGTGGAAACTTTGGGAATTTTGTAACAGTTACTTAATCTACTATAATTTTTGAAGTGTATACGATGAATGCTTGAAATTCGGAATACTACCACATTAATATCATATTAACCTTCCCACAAAATGTTTTTATGGTTTATGAATCTTTCTAATTTGGTATGCTGATGAATTTACTAGATACATTTTTATTTAAGCAAAAACAACTAGTTTTCAAGCCACACCGACTCGTATATATTAGGTATAGTTTCATTACAAAAAAATTGGTGCCATAATATGCTTTTAATCCACAAAAATTTGGCAATTAATCAAAAAATGAGTTTAAGCCAGGAATCCAGCAATATAGTTATATGTCTAAGAGTCTGGCATAACATAGCCAAGTAGGTTAAAATTATTATATATAAATTTCATAACTAAATCTTAAATTTTGAACTAATTAGTAGCTTTTTTGTTTAAATTTTTTTTTGCATTTGTACGGTAAAGATCGCCAATTTGTGATGTTTACTGGTCTTTTCAGCGAATCGCGTACGTAAACGTGACGTAAAAGCAGTGCACCTGCGCACTTTAGTTGTTGCATGCTACGCCTGCTTTAGGTGAACGATCCCTCGTTTCCCAAGTTCGCAACGGCTGATGTACCGCAGTTCAGGGCCATTGTTTGAGGTAAGATTTTAGCTAATCAAATGTATACTGCCGTGCAATCCATAATTTATACGTAAGATTTTATTTTGCTGGCAAAGTTTAGTTATAGGTACGATTTTGCTTGCAAGTTTCAACACCTTAAATTATTCATGTAGTCTCTAGAACTTGCAGGCTGAGTTTGTACTTCAATGGAATACTAGTTTAAGTGAATTGCCAATACTATTATCACTAACAACTAAGGTTTGTCTTTATTATTGTATTACTACTATAGAAAATGAAATTTCAGAACAGCTCCACAAGTGTCATACCCTTTCACAGTTACAGCGAAAATTTCCTGCCTTCCGTTCAGATTAGCTGCACTAGTTCATTCACCACAAACTGTTGATTGCCACAGTTGTATTTTCCCCCACAAATTATTGTTACTAGTGGTGTGCTTGAGCACAAATGGCGAGCGAGCCTGATAGTTAGGTAACAGAATTACCTGAATAAACTTCGAAAACAGTGGCAAAGAAGCGCAGCTTGACAAAGACTTCACAATTGTTTCAAGAAGAGAGTAGCTATAAACTTTTTGGTTGAAACAAAGTTGCGTAAGGCAGTGCAGCAGGATTCTCCGCGCTCGTTAATTGAAAAATACTGGAACTGTGAACGCTTTACCTAACTTACATAATTAGAAGCGCGGGAGAAAATTTTTGATGTACGCATACATACATATATATATATATCTGAAATCTCAATTGAACACGACTGAGAGTCAGCTTCGCTCGCTCGCTGAGTTATGATGATCATAATATATGAAATTATTGATGAAGCTGACAATAAAGGTTGAAACAAATTGGGCAAGAGAGAGTAATTGATGGGAGGGGAATGGAGGGAGCAAATAAAAGCCAGGGGAGATTAGAGCTAGCGTCGTGTCTTCTTTGGGGGGCCTTTAATAATGTTATGTTGCTGTGCTGAAGCCTCCTTGTTAATCCAGAGTAGGCTTCATCCATGGTAGAGAGATGGCACAGCACCTGATCAAATAACTGGTAAGCATTAGTTCAGCGAGCGAGCGAAGCGAGCGAAGCTGACTATCAGTCGTGTTCAATTGAGATTTCAGATATATATATATATATATGTATACGTACGTCAAAATTTTTCGCCCGCGCTTCTAATTACATAAGTTAGGTAAAGCGTTCACAGTTTCAGTATTTTTCAATTAACTAGCGCGGAAAATCCTGCTGCACTGCCTTACGCAACTTTGTTTCAACCAAAAAGTTTATAGCTACTCTCTTCTTGAAACAATTGTGAAGTCTTTGTCAAGCTGCGCTTCTTTGCCACTGCTTTCGAAGTTTATTCAGGTAATTCTGTTATTGTTACTACAATGCATGGGTCCACTTCCTTAGTCTGGGATCAGAGACTTTAGATTCTCTGATGCTAACTGAGAATGGAAAGGGTTACACTGTACACTACAGTTAGATGTAATTTCTGTCCTACTTTTCTGTAAAAAGAGTGTTCGCTCGCCATGCATTTGCGCTTTCGAGGCACCAATATCAGGGTTTTTTTTAGGGGGGGGCAGGGGGGGGCATTCGCCCCCCCTAGAGGATTTTGTGCCCCCCCTTGAGCATTTGAAATGCATGCACTCTGACACATGCATGCCCCCCCTTGCTAACAAAAATCTCTATTTTGCCCCCCCTTAGCAATTTTTCTAAAAAAAACCCTGACTAGTTATTTCTAAAATACGTGAACTGCGGAGGTATGCGGTAATATTTTAGTGCGTAGTGTGACGATTTACCACACGATTCTGACATCAAATAAAATGGCGAAAAAAGCATTATAGTCTACGAGAGATGAGCAGTTCTCAGCCTTTTGCTATTAATATTATTTAAATTAATGTACAACTTTTGAAAATATTGCATCAGGGTGTTGTCAAAGTTTCCACTCTTTAAGCTGGAAGCACTGTACCTTATAGAAATACCTTATCCTACTGCATTCCAATGCACAACATCAAGAGCCATGTAGTGGCGGGATACATGCTAGTACCAAATCATTCCTGGTAGCAGCTGCATTGTGTGTTAATTAAATAAGTACAGAACCACTGCCAGGCAGCGCAGATGAACTCAAATGACATATTTGGTGGCAAGACACGAGAAAAAATGATAGCAACTGTATCAGCTATTCTGCAGTGTAGCAAGCACATGAGCAAGTTGGAGTGGGTGTGTCGTGCTGTGACAAAAATGGCAGTTTTGCAATATCCATAGCCACAACATTTTACAGACATATACCTCATTATACACTATGTATGGATTACATGATGGGTGGGTGGGTGGGGCTGGATTGATTGGTGTGGGACATGCTCATTTGATGGGTGGGGCTCAGATGATTGTTGCAGGATGTGCTCATTGGGCCTGCAGTGGTCGTCCGCTAAGCATCTTAGTATCCTTTTCTTTCTGTTTAATTATTATGGTGAAGTGGGGGAGGGGTTGTGTGTATATGTGTGTGTGGAAGGCGGGGCAAGACATTTTTTTCCATCACAAGGACACAATTTGGAGCTGTTGCAAAGAGCCCTCAGCCCCACCCATCTATCCTCCACCAACGCCTACTACTACCTACCACAAGATGCTCCTTTCTCCTTGACGTATTTCCAGTGCTCCACTCCAGCCTGGCTCACGGCTTCCTTGACCACACCCACTACTTCATTGTTCATGCCTGTCAGAACAGGATCCGGGTTGGCCAGAGCGTGCGCTCCAGTAGTGATCACATGATCCAGTAGTCTCACACCTCCAACAGCAAAACTCTTAGCGACTTCATTCAACTAAAGTTACAATATAAAATGTCTTACATATAAAATTAGCCAAAGACTACCCATCTCAACCTCTATACTAAGAACAAGGAGGAACTGCGCTTAATTAGAACAATAAATCGCTGGATAAATATAAAAAATATTGAAATATTGAAATACTGGTGGCACATCCAAGAAATTTATATCTTATTAGACAGGCAAAAAACAAGCTTATGAGTCTGACACACACACACACAAAACAAAATTGAACAAAAATAACTTGGACAATTTTAAAAATAGAAAATTAACAATTTTCAGGTAACATCAGTTTAAATTCAAGTGGGAGGAGGAAGAGCAACAGAGTTGGTTAAAAATACCATGAAAATTAACCCTTTCTTTCCCAACTATTGCCTTGGTGGCAATTAATAGCAAATTTGATTTCACACATCATGTTTCAAGGTTCCTCACCTGGCACGTCTCAACACACTGCGACACCTCGTCATCATAGCACTTGCCACACCCACCCAGCAGGCCAGCCAGGACGATCGCTTTGCAGAGCCCATCTGGATCCTTGCTGTCTTTGTCTCCAGCCGGACTCACACCACTGGACTTGTTGGTCAGCATGGTCACCACACAGTGGTTGGTCCAGGGACCCTGTCTGGGCTTGCTCGTCTGATTGCGAGCCTCTTCATATATCGTACCCGGCCCAAACGCCTTGAAGAGGTCGTCCTGTAGCTTCTGTCCGTTAAACCCTAACGAGACGAGACAAAACATGATGTTGATCGACTAACTTGTGAGTGAGATGACATGAAGCATCCGCCATGTTGAAAATGAAGTATGACTGTTTTCCATAAGCCACCTGTAGGCATGCTCACTACACATCCACTGACCTCAGCCTCCCAGATAGAGCTCACCAGGAGGATTCCTCACACTTGTACATCCACCTACCCTACCCTAGTTCCAGGCAGAGCTCAGACTCAGGACACAAACAGTAGCCCTTAGCTTGTTCCCAACCCTTGCAATGGCTTCTTCGAATAAGACTCCATGGTGGCTATACTTCCTATATTTTTAATGAAGTGGTTTCAAAACCACAATTTTTTTTGGGTTCAACCAGTTCAGTTCCCTTCTGAGTTATATTGTGGTCACAAAAAGCAAACAGTAAAATACAGGACTGCCTTCACTTCACATACAATTGTATATTCCTCTAGTATATGTTCCTCTGCCATTTCCTACTCACCTCGATTGTCCACCACACTCTTCAAGGTGAAGTAGACTTGGTCGCCATAGGCACTGTTGCTACCGGTAGGGACAACGTAGTAAGGGTTCATGGCCTGAGGATAAAACACTACACATTGCTTCTCTTCAGTCAGCCCAACCAACTTCTCTCTGTCATAGATCCAGTGCAGTGGAGTGCCTGCATTGAACAAACACACACACACTCTCACAAAAAAACAAAAACACTACAAAACATATCCCAACAGCAAAACATAAAAATATTCTCAGAAGAACATCCTCACTTCATATCAGATTTCCTGATAATGTATTATTATAAACATCTGGAAACTATATTATATAACTGCACTATTTCTACAAAGTACACGTCTGGAGCACTATCCCCATCACTGGATTGATCTCTCTCCAAAACATACAACATGCACAGCTCACTCACTAGCTGCGTCTGCCACTAGGGCTCCCAAAACCACGGCTGCTTTCCTTTGTTTCGTAGGATCTAACGCCTTCAATCTAGCGAGACTCTCTGCAGCTTTAGACATGATTCTCACACACACCAAGACACAAGAAGCTGGATAAGTTCAGCACGATTCAACTTCCTTCACACTTCACCTCCGCTCGATCCACTGTTCTCCTATCCGGCGATACTTTACCGATTGTGCCATATCAAATTTCGCGCGAGCTAGCTAAAACGTCAATAATCACCACGCCTTCTTTTTTTAAGGGGTGTGGTATTCAAAGCAAGAAAATGTCTTAGCTAGCACTAATTCTTAATACTGCCAGCACCTCTCTGTGTGACTGACTAACACACTAATGACATAGGTAGCGTCTATGGCGGCAGCAGCTGAAGGGGAGGCAGCGACTAAAGTAAGGGTACCCTGCGCGCGGGCGCTGCACGGTTTCCAGGGGCAGTCGGAACACGAACTCAACTTCAGCGCTGGAGTGTCCATTCTTCTCCTCCGGCGAATAGACGATAACTGGCTGGAGGGAAAGCTGAATGGAAAGATAGGAATATTTCCCTCCAACTACGTGAAAATAGAAGCAGGCAGTCCAACAGGTGAGTATGGACTTACAAATAGAGCTGGGATAGCTAGCTAGTGGTGGAAGGGTGGGACTGTTTTCTCACTTCGGGTGCTTAGACGAGTGTCACTTATTTGCACCATTTAACTAGTACAAATCTGCAGTGAGAGAGTGACCAGTGTCCCTACTCTCTAATCAACTTAGCAGTCCCAAAGCATCCCATATCTTTGTTTTGTTGTCTCAGACTTGACAGCAGAGTGTGAACAATATATCTTCTACCATCTGTGTGGTTTCTTGCTGCTGAGAAATCCTGGTTCTGGAGTAGTACATATTGTAACAGGTGTTACTATGCAACACTCACCAGCCCCACCCTCTTGGACTGTCTGTGTCAGCTGGCATGTGTTTTTGACTAGAATGAACAGAAATAGCCTAGTAGTAGATAGCAGATCTAAGATCAGGCTAGTATTTCAGTACTTGCAACTCATTGGAAGCAGCTATAGTTTAGCTACAGTATATTACGTACATTACTAATATGTGACAGGCTCTGGGAAAACCAGGAATTTCGGGCAAAAATTGAAATTGAGATATAGGCTCCAGAACTAAGTCATCTGGAAAAATTCTTTCTTTCACCTATTTTTGTTTTTTGCAGAATTAGTCTTAGTGACCCTTACTCTAAGTCTATGCCAAATTTCAAATGTCAAAACAACTTAAAAGACCTCAAGCGTGCTGTGGAAAGACAAGCTACTTTTTATTCTCTCTCGTTCTCGAGGTACAATAAACGGGGAATGGGTGGAGTTTCAAACAAGCAGCTAAAAAAACAGCATAACTTTGAGACTATTGCATGGAATCTACAGCTTACCTCTGGCAGAAAGTTTACTACTACATCGAGTAGAGTAGCCAAGGATTCCGACAAGACAGGCTCCGAGACGCTCTGAAAGCTAAAAAGAACTCTACGCAAAACTTCGTTAGTTGCCGTTAAAAAGCGGCTGCACAATTTAATTGCGTATGCGGAGTACGCCGCTAAGTATACGGAAACGTTAATTATACCGGAAGTGGATATTCAATTTATGTTTTCACGATTTCTAGTTCAATTGCTTTGCTGAATACAGCCCAGTTCAACTGCCAGTTTCTGTGCGAGTCAAAGGTTTTACCCTCCAGTATTTTAGCACTAAGTTGAGATAAATTGTAGCTTTTTATTAACATAAAAAACTCATTTTTTTTGGTTTGCCTGAAATGCCTGGTTTTCCCAGAGCCTGTCACATATGTTCTGATAGTGACTATATTAATTTGAAAAGAATAAAAGTGACTTTTTATATTTCACTGCGTGTGTTTTGGGCTAGAGCTACTGAAGTTGCTATTGTGAGAACTTAGTTTTATTGACACTCCTATATTGCAACTTACTTGAGTTAACAAACTGCCTCAGAGGTTCTAATTAGTTACACAAATTTGACTATTAAGTGAAAGTAAAAATGGTGCTCCTGCATATTTGCACAGTGACCCACATACACATAGTGTTGAATAGGCCTTGATTAACTATTCTGGAATAGTTTTAGAATAATTAATTAAGTGAGAGTCAATTTATTTGTTGTTCTGTTATTAGCTTACAGAACTATCAAAAGTGCCAAATTTATTCTTCTAGAGGAATGTTGTATAGTGTTAATTGATGCGTCGATGGTGGGTGTGGTGTAATGATATGTGTGTTTGTTGTGGGTGTGGTTTCAGTGCGGCATCAGAGTCTCCTAGCTAATTCTGGCCGTCCCTATGCGATAGCCCTCCACTCCTTCCAGGGAACTCAGGCGGGAGACCTGACATTTGACAAGGGAGAACTCATTGAGATTGTGGGCAAGGTCACAGATTCTGCGTGGATCAAAGGTCGCTTGGGATCCAACTCTGGAATATTTCCTAGTAAGAGTGGGTAAGGGATGTTTATTGAGACTGGCTGGGATTCTTAGGACAACATACAGGAAGACTTGAAGTGTCTTCAATAAACACATAGTTTAGGATGCAGTTGTTGTTCTGAATTTTGTTCAGGTTTACTGTTCTAAATTTTTATTTCTTACTATGAACTGACTTAACTATAGTCCACTCCATTATAATTAATGCAGTTGTCAGCATGGTGATAGTTATGTTGAAGACTCGCATAGCTCTAAGTGATACGCACCATCCTGTCTTACAATGATATATATATTTATCTGCTGATACTCTGTGTATGGCATTTCCTTAATAGTCTCGACTCACAAAGTTCAGTCACTATTGAATAGAGATCCCTGTAGGGTTTCAAGAATGCTGGGGTTTATGTAGTAATGAAATGAGTTCTTCCAAGAATAGATTGCATAATTGGTTAAAATTCAGGTTGACAGTTAATAAATCTGAGGTATTATCGGGTAGGGTATGAAGGAAGGAATCTGCTACGGAGTATAGAAACAGCCAACATGCGCAATCTATCGATGTGCTATTTACACATACTACAGTTGAGCTTTGCACTCTTTCTCAGCTGAAATGGTTGTGTTTCTTGCTGAACTTACTTGGCAAATTTCTGAATGCTAAATAGTATATTTCTTTCAACATTCCTAGGTCCCTGAAATCCTAGCATTAAAACAATATCGTGCTACTCCTAAATAAACTATTGGGTGAATTTTATTTGTAGAGTCCTTTGTGGAGATCCAGAGATATCCTGAAGACGCTGTCAATGCACCACAAAGTGGCCTTTCTCGTATCATACCGAAGCCTCGCACATCTCCGACCAAGCCACACCCCTTAGTAATCCGTGAAGGTGTGGATGGTGACACGAGTCCATCTGCTGTCCAGACGTCACCACAAACTGCGAAGCACATGCCAACACGATCTGCCCCAGCTCTGCCCACCCTCAAATCAGGATCTCGTAGTACTAGTCATATTGGGTCTGTCCCACAGCCACTCCCCAGAAAGCCACGCCCTCGACACACATCAGTGGATGGTGCCAGCTCTCCCTGTCTCAACGCCTCCTCCTCCTCCTCCAGTCTACTGGAGTCAGAGTTAGAGGTGAGACATAGCTGTGAAGAAATATCAATTTTAAAGTTCTTGAAGCATTTTTTCATCTCATTTGATGACCTCAAGAGTTTGCCTTAAATAATTAGAGTATAATATAATATTTTCTGGCAAATACTGATGTTTATTCAAATTCTCCAAAACTGTAATTATTGTGCAAAAAACAACAACAACAACAACAACAACAACAACAACAACAACAACAACAACCTGGCTTCACATAATTTTGTGCAATTACTCTTCTTTAAAAACAAAACTGAAAGAAAAGAAAAGAAATAATAAATTAAAACAACTTTTTACCCTCCCATCTTGTGAGTTCTTTTTTTTTTTAAGAAAACTTGCAACATCTGCATTGGACAATGACGCTTAGTTTAAATAAGGATTTAGGGATATAAGAATTCAGTGGCTACAAGCTATGCGTGCTTCCAGTCAGTTACAGTACGTTAGCTTTAATTCTTTTGAAGAGAGGGGAGTGGCAAGTGTCCTGTGCATGTATTTGTTTGCCTACCAATCAGTTTGTAAATGTATCAACAATCTCAAACACTGCAGATACTGAACTAGTCGATGATTTAAGTTCCCTTTGTATGTAGCTCTTCAATCTTTAGCTACAATCTAGTTGTGTTTTGATTGAGCTAGTGAAAACAACCAGTTGACATTCATTCAGTGTAGGTAAACATACCAAGCATCCTTCAGGAGTTGAGGAAGTGATTTAAGAGTCACGAGTCAGTCCAGGATGAATATATGTGGATAGAAACTGATTGCGTAACCAACATAACCATGTCTGTTATGTGTATTATATAATGCTGGCCTACACCATCGGTCTATCAACACACAATGCAAGTATCTACAGAACACACTTCAATGGCAGTTAGTTTTGAATGCTGCGATTTCAGTTGGATTCTAAGGACACACTGGCGTTAGAGTCATGTGAGAAGGTGTGATGGGTGGGGCAATGTGTCAGGGAGTAGTTCACAGCTGCTTTAGGATGCTGCCGCTAAAACAGCTGTTAATTAGTACAAAGTGTTGCAGTAGACGACCATACAGTGCTCAATAATACAGTAATTGCGGATGAAGACCCATTACCGAACTAACCTAGTATTGTCTGGCATAAGTTCCTATAGTGTAGAAGAAACAATTAAATGTCCTTTATCACTACATTTGTTCTGTTCCTTCTATATGTACATCATGTCTGTCTTTACAGATTGAGAAGAAGCTGTTGGAGAGTGCAGAGGGTCTGCTGGCTGCTGGTAGCACTAGTCAGTCAGAAGGTCGCTCTCAGAAAATGAGAAATGCCATCAATGCACACAAGGACCGGATACAGTCACTCACCACTCAGATTGAGGAGGTCAAAGGTGAGGCTCCTAGGCCATCTGAGAGGTCCATAGGGTACAGACTATTGTAGTTTATTGATGCTGAGCCGTGTCTATTCCATCATGTCAGGATTGGAATGGATCATCAATTTGTATTTTTAAATGGCACTAATTTTCATTTTTTGTTTCTCTAGAAACTGATGAAGTATTGAGCACTCCCAAATCCCTGCCCATTGCCACTCCCCCAAGACCGCCCCCTCGTCCCGCCCAGCCCCTGTCTACTAAGGACAAGCAGCGTATCAAGGTGATAGAAGAGTTGTTGGCGACTGAGGGAGATTTCTGCAGACAGACAGAGTTCTGTGTGCTCAAGCTTATTCCAACTGTTGCCAAGGTAACATAGCTTACTCCACGACTATTGCCATGGTAACATAACTCACTGCATGACTATTGCCATGGTAACATAGCTCACTCCATGACTATTGCCATGGTTCATGTGACTGATTACTGGCAAGTCATATGAGAGAGTGCACTATTACCGAGGTTTCCTGTTTACTGAATCAATGAGCCATGAAGGCTGTGTTTATTAGACTAGCAGGTTTGCCACTCTAGAGTGAAGTTAAAAATAAATATTCTAACGAATGAGAATTTTTAATTTGAGGGTTTAGATATGAAAATGTACAAGGGGGCTAGCATTTGTATTAGATGACTGTAGTCTAGTCTAGGCAGGGAGGCAGATGAGCAAGTAGGCATGTACGCAAACACTTTTCCCACTTAGATGACAAGATGCACATAAACTATTGATTTGTGGATTAGAAGTCACATTGGCTTGTGGGTATATGTGTGAGTATGGACCACTGTTTGTGTGTGTGTGTGTGTGTGCATGTGTAGGTGGAGAGTGTTCAGGTGGACTGTCTGTTCGGCAACATGGAGGATGTGTTTCTGCTGTCTCGAGATATGTTGGCAGAATTAGAACTCGCGTGTGGAGACGAGGACAAGAAGCAAGCTAGAGTGGGAGGAGTTTTCACGTCCTTTGCCGCCAGAATTAAGGAAGTGTTTGG
>WLWD01005144.1_pt1 | contig 13006 bp, 13 predicted proteins | sample 6712731 | NCBI WGS metagenome assembly WLWD01 (sample SAMN12718690, study PRJNA576275) | sponge metagenome | isolation source: marine sponge | host: Mycale hentscheli | place: New Zealand: South Island, Marlborough, Capsize Point | collected 2014-11-01
TAACGAGCGCGGAGAATCCTGCTGCAGACGCAACTTTGTTTCAACCAAAAAGTTTACAGCTACTCTCTTCTTGAAACAATTGCGAAGTCTTTGTCAAGCTGCGCTTCTTTGCCACTGCTTTCGAAGTTGATTCAGGTAATTCTGTTAGTTTAGTCTGGGATCAGAGACTTTAGATTCTCTGATGCTAACTGAGAATGGAAAGGGTTACACTGTGCACTACAGTTAGATGTAATTTTTCTGTCCTATTTTTCTGTAAAAAGAGTCTGCTCGCTCGCCATGCACTTGCGCTATTCGAGCGCACCACTAGTTTATTTGTATATATGTATGGACGTACGTAAGGCATTTTTGTACTTTGACCCTCGGGTTTTTGTGTTAGTTCGGTTGTCGACCCCGTCCCAAACTTCACTAAACAGAATCCTCTGTTTAGCGATCAGTACCCGTATCACCCTAGAAATTGAATTGTTTACCTTTTTGAATTCTTTTGCGGGTGCAGTTAAAACTTGAAAACTTAAGGGACTTCCATTTCTATTCGAGTTAGTGCCGGTGGTAAGTCAATGCGCTCTTTGTCATGGTTATAAGCCGTGCGCAACAGTATGTACTTGAAAATACATTGTCCACTAGACTACTGCGAAGGTAAGTCTGTGTAGGTGCATGTCCAATTGTGTCAAAGCATTGTGTGTTACAACCACTACTTAGCTAAAGAATATCACAAAGAAAACTTTAAAATAACGTGTATTGTTTTGTTGTTGTTTTTTCCCCTTCCAAGCAGTTGCAGAGAGTTGTTACTATGGCACTGAAATCCCTTTACCCTGTATGCTAAATTAAAAAACTGGACCTTATTTTCAGTAGCTTCAGTGTTAGAAGTCAAAATCATTCATATAAAAATAGTATAGTCTTTAGGCTCGCTCGCCATTTGTGCTCAAGCACATCACTAGTTTATGGAACGCCATTCTGGACAAAATTTATAATCGCTGATGGAATGATCAATTCTCGAACAGTCGATCGAGTGGTAGATTGTCGAACAGTCGATCGAGTGGTCGATTGTAGAACAGTCGAACGAGTGATCGATGGTCGATCGAGTGATCGATGGTCGAACAGTCGATCGAGTGATCGATGGTCGAACAGTCGATCGAGTGATCGATGGTCGAACAGTCGATTGAGTGGTCGATGGTCGAACAGTCGATCGAGTGATCGATGGTCAAACGAGTGATCGACGGTCAAACGAGTGATCGATGGTCGGACAGTCGATCGAGTGATCGATGGTCGAACAGTCGATCGAGTGATCGATGGTCGAACAGTCCATCTAGTGATTGATGGTCGAACAGTCGATCGAGTGATCTATGGTCGAACAGTCGATCTAATGATCTATTATCGAACGGTCACTGTAAACTGAATTGCGTACTATTTCGTGATAGGTAAAGGATAGATTCCTGCAAGATGCACTATAAATAAGGGCTGATTGTGGCCGTTATAGCTACGCTAATTAGTTAGTAGCTACCGAATGCTTACCAATGTTTACAAGGTAATGTAAGAAAACTTCACAATTTTCAAGCTGCAATGTAGCTAGAGCTAGCTAGCTATTTTTTAACCACAAAGTTTTAACGTTCCAGCTGTTTGTTTATTTGTTTTGTTGTTGTTGTTTTTTGCTGAAGGTTTTGCTGGTGCCATCAAACAGCTAGCAGCCAAAGAAAAAATAGCTAACTCTAAACAATACTACCTGTTACTAGTTTAAAGTAACAAAAGAGAGACTGGTTATAATAGCTAATAAGAAAAAGTACATAGCTAGCTAAGAATTGTTTCCTGGTAAGATTATGCTACATGAAACTTTTGAGCCCATTCATAATTTCAGGCAGAAATCTAGCAAGTTGCTAACTATCTACTATGACTACAACAGCTAGATAGCTGTCCCTAATGTACAAACGATTAGCTAATTCAGAATAAATGGAGATAGATAGACCATAACTATAACTGCTTCCAATTTGTTGACTTAGCTACTTTGCCGATTAGTAGATAAGTAGCTATACAATTAATTCAATGTGACCAGGACACACTGCATCTATCATTTTATCAATGTTAGCTAGTTAGCTACTATCAAACCAGTGGAGACATTAGCTATCTCCCATAACAATGTTTGATCATGTTGATTACAATGGCATTGGGGACACTAAAGGGAGAGAGCTATTGCATATGGTATTAGCCACAGAAATGACCTGATAAACATCAGCTATTAATGGAAACGTCTTCAGTGGCTAATTGACAGATTGAGACTAAAATTTTCAAATGATAAAAAATATTGTAGAATCACTATAGCTAGTTGTTTGTCTGAATTGATATATTTGCTAGCTTCACAGGGATTAGCTAGCTATTTCGTATTGTTTTTTTTTTGTTTTTTATTAGCTACTTACTTTATTGTAATAACTAGTTACAGCAGTGTTTGGGTTAATTGTGAAAACATTTGACAAATTATTTCTTATGAACCTCCAGTAGCTACAACTTGTTTTCTACATGCAATTGGCTTTCTAAGCCAGTTCTTATACACCAAAGTATTTAAAAAAGGTCACGTCTATGTTGTAGTTGTGCGTGTGTAAAGAGTTGCAGCGGCACACCACACTGGAAATGAGATAAGCCGTTTTATATTTTAACACATTCCTCTGCAATACTACAAGAATGCTTACGATACCAGACCGCTCCATTTTCCCCAAGACGACAACACCTAAAGGTAAATGGTCGTTACTGGCCTATACCTAAGTTCTAAGTGCAACACCCTCGAACTTTACGACCGGAAAGGGTCAGGTTATGAAAATCACTCCTTGAGGAGGAGTATGGAGCCTAATTTGTGTCATAATTGAAATCTACTGTCATTTTGATCTGCACTGTTACGCGACCAGCATTCTACTCCGCAACGGAAATTCGATAGGAAGTTTGATCGGAAATAAGTTCAACCTTATTTTGCTGGAAATCGTTTGGTGATTCAAGAACTGTATTTAGAAAGATTCGCTATCTACTCATTTTCCGTAGCATACCCGGTATGCTGACTTGGGTTTCCCACTCGTGGGGAAAAATATTGACGACACTTAACCAAATTGTTTCCTATTTCAGATGAAGTAAGGCGAAGTCTTTTCTTTGGCGACTCAATTAACTTAACCCAACTCTACACATACATGCTTTTTTTATTTAACAGATACAGTCGATGAATGAGTTTAGAGGAATAATGGGGAAAAAAAAGGAAAAAAAAGAAAAAAAACATATCAAATACATCCAAATCCACCATGATTTTTCATAGCATAAGCCATTCTTTCTTGGAATTTTGTAGCATTGTTGAAATACTGTGATGGTAGAGTGAGTTCCAAGGCACATGTTGAAGCCATTGGGAATACATTATGAGAATTGAATCGGAGAGAAAGAGGAGAATCAAAACCCAATGGAGGAATAGACTCAGCACCAGTTGAGAATGACAAAAAAATTTCTAAGCTCACATTGGTATCAGACTCTCCTGCAAAAGCAAAGAATTGACATAGTTAGTTTATGTATGTATAGTTGTAAGGTCTTCAGCAAAAATAATTATGAAGAATCAATGTGCTGTTCAATTGTGGGCAAGAGACAGTTATTGTAGCAATGTAGAATTGGTAAATGCTATTGATTTAATTGTTGTACATGTATGGACTGGAATGCATATAGAAGACAATTATGTAGCTATACGATAAGAAACATTCTGAGATTTAAAATGTGAAGGTTTTTCTCTAGGAAAACAGATGCCAACCATTGCCTCCAAACCATTAAATGCAGCCCGGCATAGTGGATCCTAGCATATATGAACACACTGAGAAACAGAGGTCGGATTTGAAAAATTTGGAAATGCAAAATGCACTTCTTCAATGAGAGAGAGACTTCAAATAGTATCAATAGATAGTTTCAGACTACTGGGCTACCATCAATACAGACATCAGCTTTACTCAAACCACAAAGTATGCAATCTAGTATGTCACAATGACACTTTTTAAAATTAATTGTAGTCTGTTAACACAAGACTCGAGATAAATAAGGCCTACATATGCAAGAGTCCACTAAAGTTCACATTTTATACTTCCGCATGTGTGAAACAAATGTATTACTTGTTTGCAATCTTTATAAGTTGAGCAAAAACAACAACAACAACAACAACAAAACAGTAGTTTGAATGTACAAGCATTTGCATGGGGTGATATGCCAGCAAGAGTGCAATACATACCTATACTTGGATCACTGGTTACTTTCTCACAACCATCCAAGAAGTCCAGAAAAAGCATGTACGTAGCTTCTTCTTTTACTATATCAGAGGAACCTTTAGGTGAGAAGTGAATACGTTGGAACAGATCTTTCATTATTTCTAAATAGACATAATGCCACCACAATACAAAGAAGGATATACTAGATTAAAAACTATTGAATAATCTCACAAATTTGACTGTTGCTGGTCTAAAACAGGCTGCAAGTGGTGCTACTATTTGAAGAACACTTATACAGGTTCTGGAGCAGTGATTGGTTGTCTGCCAAGAAGCCAAAGCTTAATTTACAAATACAATTGTATTTTAGCAAGAAAATCTTTTATTTTAATTATTCAGTGGAAGCTGAACATTTCAGGTACATACTAAATGAGCTTATAGCTAATTGCTGCTAAAAAATAGCTGCTGGTACACTCCCTTACATAAATTTGCTGAATATAATTGGTATTTTCTTTTAATTGTGATAACTGCCCAGTTTTTATTAACTGTTATACCAAGACTCAACCATTCGAGGGGTAAAGAAATCATGCAGGCAGTATTTCCAACTATATAGCTACAGGTATAAATATGATTTAAGATTAAATCACCTGCTGTAAGTAGTGAAGAGTCTTCTGCAATAAAGAGAGGCTTCATGATATCCGGATACTTTACCAATGCTTGTGATAAGCCATTCACTGACATGCCCTCTTTCAGTTGGTCAGTTTCACCAAGGGTCTTTAAAAGAGCATAATGAAGCTTCAAAGTAGCCATAAGGTCCTTCATTTCACCAATAGTTATGGCAGTAACAGCTTGTTGTACCCAGCATCCATTATCAAATCTATACCTTCCATTGTACACGCTTGCAACTCTTTCTCATCAGTAGCCATGTTTATCTAGTGGAATTTGTTCAACTCTTTCTCATCAGTAGCCATGTTTATCTAGTGGAATTTGTTCAATTTGTATGCAAATAAAGATTAATAGAGCTGCAATGGTCAAACCTGGTCAAGTAGATGTCTAACTTCGGAGTTCGGTACTTCGCTGTCCGGTACATAAATCTCAGATATATCAGTCCCACACAGATAGGTGTATAAGCTAGTGGCAAAGAAACAGAAGCCACTAGCCCCTTGAGCTATACCCATAGCCATTAACACCCCAACATCACGAAATTTCTTCTCCTACAAATATAGAAATCAATTAAAAAGTCATGAAGTGTGTTCTACGAGCATCATGTAAGAACTGCCATGTGTTTTTCAATAATTAGTATACAAATACTTTACCAGAAGCTTATTTATTATATGATTACATTTAGTGAATACCTTTAAAACTTACCTGTAAACCAAGCGAGTCATGTCTTAACACTCTTGTTTGACCAAAACCTTCAAACAAATTTTGAGCTATAGATTTCGATAGAAGATTCCAAAATTCTCTGCTTGGACCACCACCATCTTCAGCACATTCATTCAAGAAAACTATCTAAATAAACACAGAATTAATGATTTGAGGCTGAAATTTTACTTTGGAAACTACCTTGAGTCTTTTCATCACAGCTCGTAAAGCATCAGTCAGAACGTGGTCTCGTCTCACCACAACTTGTAAATTTTGATTTTCAGGTCCATTAGCGAGCGATGAAATCGCTTCTCTCAGGGTGGGAACTAAGATAAGTTGTTCTTCACTGCAAGTATTATTTCAAATTCAAATAGCTATGCACTGTTGTGTAGGAAAAAAATGCAACAGAAAAGTTTTTTTGTACATAACACTTTATAAAAAGAAATCAAATGTGTGAACCATTTGTGCTACAAGCCGTACACTAGTCTCACGAGGTAAGAATTGGCTCGACATCTATCAATAAGGAACCACTGCTTGGCTTGGGTGCATAGCATATTTTGGAGAAAGCCTGTTCAGCCGATACTTGCTGATGAAAGCATCGGTTATGCTGAATCGCTTATTGATATAACCATGTTTTTTTTCTTTTTCAAAACTACAAATCTAGAGTTCTGTTAGCATATTTAGCAGTAAATAGCTATTCATTTTTCTTTTTTGTCTATTTTAGTACATCTTCGCCTTCTTCCTGAGCATTTGCTCTCATTGAATAAAATGGGTTGCCAGTATAGCTAGCACTCACACTTGCGTTCTAGTGCCAGCTTAATAAAAACAACCCAGACCTATTACTTGGCCACTGTGGTCTGATGCTTGGGAGTTGTGGGTTGCTGCAGCTATGAACCCAGAGCACCTGTGCTGGCTTAGCTAGTGTCCTGGATTCAAATTCCTGGGGACAACCAATGTTTTACTTTAGTGAGATTTTCACAAGGGATAGAACAAAAAAAAGTTCAAATTGCCTACACTATGCAATGCTGCAATTACTATACAATTTTAATATTCTTCTGATGCATATTTTCGTTTGTGGTTGCTGAAACTATAATTAGTACTCCAACTAGACTAATCACTACCAACCTCAAGCTATTGGACATAGCATGTTCCATCATGAGATGTTCTACTTCAGTCCTTTCCTACATTATAAAAAGCTATTAAAAATTTAATAATAAAAAACAACAAAAAAACTTTACAACAGTAGTATATATTCCTGGAAATTATAGGCCAGTTTTGGAGGCATTTCCCCCCCTGAAAATTTATGCCAAGTTTCAAGAAAAGTAAGATCCCTCAATGTCAATTAGCTGGATCTTCCTGAAACCCTATATCCTTAATGGAAGACATTTTTCTGCAAATAGAGTATGTTAAAATTATAAAGTACTAATACCCTTAGTTTCAACATTACTACCTCTCATTATGTTTCACAGGCCCTGAAATACCACCAGACTCTTGTGAATTTTCATAAGAATCATCAAAATTAGACTAAGATAATTCTTGTTGATTCAGTCATTCTCGGCTCAAATAATTATAATACCAAATGATTTCTCGGTTTTAACAGCCAACATGTTAATTAAAACCTAATCTGACATTCTGGCAAGAAGTTGAAAAGTCACATCAAACCTTAAACATAATATTGGCTGCTAGCCGAGAAAAAAATTGCTATTATTATAACTCTTGTTCTTAAAGACAGAGAATGGCATGTTATACCTTAGAATTAGTTAAACATTTGTCTTCTTCATCAGAAGATACAAGAATCACTTTTGAAGTTTGTTTAGAAGAGGCCACAAAATCATCATCTGAGTCACTGAAGCTATATATAAATATAATATATGTATATATACTGTATAATATATGTACAAAGGAGTTAATACCTTGAATATGTTTTGCATTCTCTGACATGCCTCTTGAGTTCACACAAAGGAAAATCTTTCTCACATTTTAAACATTTTTCAGTAACCTAAATAATAATATATTAATTAAGTTTTCAAATGTGATATACCATAATGCATTACTTACAGTACTACTGTAATTAATTTTATCTGGCTTTAGATCTAAATCCACTTGTATAGGTCGTATATATATTCTTCCGCTATTCATATGGCTCCTTAGCAGTCTTGGAGACAAATTTATAGGAGATGGAACTTCTTCAAGATCACGACTATTCGCCACACACCTCAGAAACTCAAAACCACCAGCTTCTTTGAGCTTGGGAAATGCTTCCAATATGGAATCATGAAATTCTTGTGTTGAGCAATCCACATCTGGAATTACAACTTTCTTTTCCCCAAGCCCTGCCTACAATAATTCTTCTTTCTTTGCAGAACTTGGTACTTTGGCTTGAGCTGATAGACATACAAATTTGTGGATCCAACTACAGTGCTTGGACTTTTTATTACAATAAAGAGAAACTGAATTATGCTTTCTTTTGTTTTCTCCACCCATCACATCTCTTTCTCTAGTACCTCGAAGAGCAGCAATAGCTCCTCTATATGCCTTGCTAAATCGATTCCAAGATCCACCTATATAATCAGAGAAGTTCTATGACAGTGACATAGCTAGCTTAATGTGTTGTATTAAGAAAACCAAGATTAGCTAGTAGTACTCTTTACATAGGCTTGCAGTTCTACGGAAAGAAAACCTTATTGTAAACTACTAAAGTAGAGAAATATAAATATATATATATATATATAAAGTGTGCATGTATGTGTGGCCATGATAATTCCATTTTATAAGTTAAGCACACTTTTTAAAAATACAACAACAACAAAACAAACAGGATGATATACTTCAACACTATCCACAGGGTAGGAAGATAATTTAATGTGGAGAAATTTGGTCATACTAGCTAGCTAACTGTTGCCAACCCCTGCCAAGAAACAAAACAAAACAAAAAAAAACCTGCAGAATAAATATTTAGACTGACAATAATACTGTGACAATGTAATGATAGTTTTTCACTTTCACCAATCATATCAAAACATGTATATGTATGCCAACCAAGGTGATACAAAAAAAACTGCAGCAGTCTAAACAGCTGTGATGATTCTTCAATGGAATCAACAAGAGATGACACCACATTACCAGCCATTAATTATATGCATCAAATGTTTTGTTTAATCATGTTTAAACATATTCACTTTGTTATTGTTAGTGGATTTGACTTCCAGCATCGTTTGGAGCTAGACTATCGAGAATGTACCGACCCTTTACCGAAGCGCATACACGTACCGGTTAGGTAAAGGGTCAGGCTAGCGAGACTAATCAAAATGAATTGATACCACTCCGTATTTTCCGAGCACAGAGTTAGCGAAAATATCGCTCTCAGCTTACGCAGGGATCTTTATACACAATCGTCGTTTCATGAGCCGAGTCGGGTTGGTAAAGTGTCGTCAGGTTGGTAGAGTGTCGTCAAAATCGGGTCGGTAAAGCGTTGTCGCAATAGACAACTGTAAGAGACTTTTTACTGGTTGGGCGTAGCCCGACCGACCCACCCGGTTCGCATAGTCAATTCTGCTTATATGTAATCTTATAGTCAACCGTTTTGCTGCTTCGCATGCAGCGGTGACTATTGACTATCTCTAATACTAGAAAATGCTCGTGTAGCATTGGTTGGGCGAGCGAGCGAAGTTCTGGGGAAATGTTGACACTTTCAATTGCATTGGGGTCGTTTGATTTGAATTTGCATTGGTTTTCTTCCTGCAGGTTGCCAAATCTGAATTCACATCTCATTATTAGTAGTAGAATATGTAATGACATGTAAAGGGGGAAATGATGATTGGTAAAGGGTAAAGAATGGTACTCCTCATGATAAAGTAACAATGATAACAAAATAATGTGTAAAGTACAGAAAAGGGGAAAAGGGGGGAAACGTGTAAAGGGGAAACATGTAAAGGGGGAACCGTGTAAAGGGGAAACATGTAAAGGGGGGAAACGTTTAAAGGGGGAAATGGGGATGGGGGATACTCTGAAGTGTCCACATGCTAAGCATGCTCGTGTAGCATTGGTTGGGCGAGCCAGCGAAGTTCTGGAATGCGTGCGCGCGTTTAAACGACCACGTATTCAGTTTAAACGACCACGTATGCGCGCGCGCGTTTAAACGACGACGTATTCAGGATTTCCATAGACTACATCTTAGAGTTGCTCGCTAGCTTCGCTCGCTCGCCAATAACGAGCCAGGTGAATACGGTCTCGCTAACGGTGACTAAATATTGAAATATTTTTGCTGGTGCTGGTGTGCAATCGGTAGCCTCTTCTGGATGGTATTATTGGTAGTAAATGCTCTACAAATATGAAAAGGAGGTCAAGAATCAATTTTGATGTTTCTCCATCTAAAAAGCGACCACTTCGACGGAGAATTGTTTCTTCAGATGTCAATGATAGTCCTTCAGCTAGTGCCTGTAGTAGTGACCTCCGTGGTACCATTGCCATTGGTACTACTGATACTCGATTGGACCAATTCTCCAGAAGTACATCTCCTGATTTGGTACTTCCCAGTGATGAGAATTTGACTTTTTGCACATTTAATGAAGATCCTGCTGTCCATGGGCCATCATATTCTGAATGAATGACAGGAGAAAGCTGCTGAGCATTGGTCTGAGATTCGTACCCAGCTTCAGAATATAGTTGTGGAAACAAGAATCCCCCCACTAGGATCTAAGTGCATTATGTGTGATGAGCTTGCGGTTGCGGTTTGCGATGACTGTGGTTCAAGGGCTTTCTTTTGCGAGGAGCATGTGGAGCATATATTCCAACATTTTTAATTTATTGTCCACTAGACTAACCACGAAGGTAAGCCTTGCACAGGTATGTTCAGTTAAGTGTGAAAGTATTATGCGTTACAACTATTACTTAGCTAATGAATATCACAAATAAAACACTTAAATAATGTGACTTGTTTTTTGGTTGTTTTTTTTTCATGCTTTTTTTTTTTTTTTTTTCAATTCAAACTGTTGTAGGGTGTGGTTACTATGGCTTTGAATCCCCCTTACCTTATATACATTATTTCAAAATCTCGATTTTTTTTTAATAGCATGAATGTAAATCAATCGTTTAACAATAGTATAACTTTAGGCTCGCTCGCCATTTGTGCTCAGGCACATCACTAGTTTATAAAAGCATACAGACCCAGCAGCACTATATTTTTTTCGTCGTCAATGAATGTGTAAACACATTTCATTTTCAACAACCATATTGAAGTTATGCCAAGGCCTGTAGCTCATACTAGTTTGCGTGTAGACATATATGTCATGTTGTACTTTGACCCTCGCTTTTTTGTGTTGGCTAGTTGTCGACCTAGATAGCAGGTTTTGACAGGAAAAATGGTCCAACATTACAATTTGTAGCAGTGAGGGTCCCTCTGTAGTACTGACTATAAGAAGTGTACCATGTACTGGGAGGTATAGAGTAAACTGACAAGTGTTGTATTGATCATGTTGAGTATACAGTAGGAGACAAAAATGTTTCACATTCCGTTCCGTAGTAAGGCCGTAAAATGGTATTTTTTTTACCGTAGTATTTATCGTTGCGTTCCGTACCGTTTGGACTAAACGGCCGACACCGTTTACTATAACGGGTTGTTGTTTTTTTTAAACGGTTAAGCTTTTCCGTCAATTCACAGATATTTTCTATCTAGAAACTCTCCCATAGCTATATATCAGCAAGCTAAGGCCTTGTATTGACCATTAAACGCTACGGGGATAGTGCAAAAACGATCGACAAATTTTTAACTTGCTTCAATAAAGCAGAGTACTGTATAGGTTTTGGAAACACGCGGCTTAGCTTATACATAATCCATTGGTTTACCAATCTTGTTATCCTAGGAAATTTATTTGATTACCCACTTGAAAATTTTTTGTCCAATAGTCAAGTCATGAAGAAAATACTATATATATCTTGTGTTGGTATATCCAGTAAACTTGTGTGTGTGTGTGTATATGTGTGTGTGCGCGTGTGAGCTGCAAGAATAGCACAAATAAATTATACCAAAATAATAAAAGTAAAAATTATCTATCCTTGTGGCGGCATGAAGTTGAAACATTGTGATAAGAATTTAGATTCATTGTGGTTTCAATGATTAATACGCAGCACACTGTTTCATTGAATGTCTCTCAGAAGTCTAGTTACTACTAGAGTCAACTTATCTGACTGAAGGTGTTTTTTTTTTCTTTTTTTTTAACCCTGTCGTTCCGGATCCCGCTTAAAAGCGGGTGAAGACCGGTTGGCTTCTCCGAATTAAAAAAAAATAGTTACTTTATAGCTAGACCCTTCAGATTGCATACACAGGTCCCCAATGCATTGGAAAAGCATTTAAAATAGCTTTCAGCCAGGACTGCTTCGACAGTACCTCACAGCAGTTGCGTTTATTTCTTCCTCGGCAAAAAAAAAAAACATCGGTTCTCCGTCGAATTTTAAAAAAAGTTACCTTCTTCACAGCAGCTTCATTTATGGATCCAGTTATCTCCAGAGCTTTGTAGAAGCAGCGAAAAATTGCTTGAGCCCAGTAGCCTTCCATAACACATTGAAACAACCGCTTCTTTGCCCACCAAACTTTGCGGTTTGACTTACTGTCTTCTTTTTTTTTTTATAAAATCGCCACTTCAACTGGGGGCCTCCCCGTTACGTACAGTCTTAGGTAATGCTTATTACATCATAGGAAAAAAGTGAGTGTGTCGTGTGATCCAGGTAACTATGCAAAAAAAAAAATTTTTTTCGAAGTCAGTTTGGAAAGATGGCGTCTACCAGTTACAGTTGCTGTGGAAGTTTTGACTTGCTTGATGCTGACTCTAGCGACTCAGGATCAAGCGGAGAGGAGGGAGACAACATCTAGGGCTATAGGAGGCCCTGTATCAGGGTTGGTGGACCAGACCCATCAACTCTGATACTGACAATTTATTTATAGCTATATTGAGATAGAGAAAGCTGTTTAGCTATATATATATATATATTTCATTGAGTTTGAAAGTGGGTTGTGGTTTGTTGAACAATTTCAAATTTTCAAAAAAATTTAATTTTTTTACCAGAATGTACTACTAGGACCAGATGTGTATGCAGTTACCAACCCGATTGTGAAGAGGACGCAGATGAGGCAACAGGAGCAGAGTCTTCCAGTGATGAAGGAGAAGATGCCGAACCTGGCGAAGTACACTCGGAGCCCCACCCCCTTCCCAAACAAAAATCCTGTATGAAACCGCATACAATACATCATAGAGTTGCAATTATATAGGATCATGAATAATTTGTTGTTTGTATTACAAATATCTTTGTTGTCTGTGTTTTTGTGTATATGAAATTGTTTTGTAGTGGAGCTCGACACGTCCGATGGCATAATGTTCCTTGCCAATTATTGACCACACACACATACACACACATCACACACATCACACACACACATACACACA
>WLWD01003874.1_pt1 | contig 12990 bp, 11 predicted proteins | sample 6712731 | NCBI WGS metagenome assembly WLWD01 (sample SAMN12718690, study PRJNA576275) | sponge metagenome | isolation source: marine sponge | host: Mycale hentscheli | place: New Zealand: South Island, Marlborough, Capsize Point | collected 2014-11-01
ACTTTTGAAAGGTGTTTAGGGACTTTTGTTGGACACATTTATACACTCAAGTGAGCTCCCATCAATCTTTTGGATAGATTAGTCTGGGATCTCTGTATGATGGCTGGACGAATGGAAGCGGAGATAAAAAGTGACTATGTAGCGCTTCAACAGATGAGGTAAACTATACAGTACTATTATGCTACCTTTTATCAAAATTAATCACTTCTCTAGCCATTGTCCGAAACTGATTGGCGACAACCTGACTACTACTCCGGATGAAGTATCTGCCGTTAAGGTATACCAGATAAATGTCTAAACATTAATTAGCTAGCGTTTCATTGATAAAAAATAATTACTCCTCAGGCTAAAGTGCGCCGTGTTCTGGAACACGTGGTGGAATGGAAGGAAATACACGACGAAATGGTTAAGGATTTCAGGAACGTAGAACTTAATTTCCAAAAGGAACGCAGATCTAAGCAAGTATGTTTAAATTATATTCAATTGTGGAGTTAGTGATAAACTGCAAGGGTCACCACTTGCAGTAGTGTAGCTAACAGTTAAGAGATGACAAAATTTTTAGCTACATTTATGAACATGACTGTTCTCAGTTGTTATGGTTAAGTTCTATTTTATTAATGATGATTCTGTTATTCTTGGCTGAAATAATTATAATAATATCAAACTAACAAATTAAATAGAGAAAATAGAGTAATTCGCAAGAAGTATAATCTTTCGGTTAAGTTTCTATAATTAGCATAACATTGGGTGTTATAGAAAATTAGTTATTAGTTCTATTTTAAATTAGTTTGTGCTATCTTAAAAATGATGCATAAAATTGTATACACATATTTGTAAGTTGAATGAAAACATTAGCTTAGCACACTCTGACCGAGAGAAACCTATAGAAACTAATGAGATATGTATTCTAAATGTGTATAATTACAAGCTATAGGTAAATCATCAAATCATGCATATAATAGTTTTATTGTAAAAGCATTTTATATACCTATTATATTGTTCTAGGACGAAACTCTGAAACTTAAGGCTGACTTATACAAACAAAACAAGGCCTTGCTACTCTCCAACTCGGAAAATACAATCTTGGATGAGAAAGTATGTAGTAACTTACTATATTGTAAAATACTACACATATTTTGTTTACTCCACACATTTCATGTGTACATTATATAATATTGTCAATACTACTAGTTGTTGCTGGCTAAGAGTCGCTGCTCTGAACTAGAACAGACTCTCATGGACAAGGAAATGATGATTAGTGCAATGGAGAGCAATGTAGAGGAACTGAAAGAAAAGAATCTGGTATTGAACAAAAAGGCAACTGAAGCAGAGGAAATGAAACATGGCTACAAAATTATGAAAGAAAGAGAAACTAGTCTTTTTCACAAGGTATATACTATTACTAAAACAATGAACTATGTAAAATTCTATTACAATGTAATTGAATTGTACAGTGGGTTCAAGCAAAAAACCAAGTGTCAGAAGTTCTATTGACTCTGCAGGACAAACATAGTGAGACTATTGGTCTGATCCAGAAATTAGAAGCAGTTAAAGCCACAAACAAGGCACTGAAAGCTCATGTGAAGGACCTTGAGAATGAAAATTGTGCTTTAGACAAAGTAGCCTGTGGCCTCCTTGACAAGGTTAATCACATTTATTATAGTACAAGTTCTACGAGTAATATAGAAATTTCTAAGCAAATAATATTTTGTTATAGTGGATGACGTCTAAAGACAAGCTGTCTGAATTTGAAAAGACTTTGGCAGACAACAAAATGGAGGCCATTATCTTGAACCAAGAATTAGATACAATGAAAGCCACACACAAAGCAATGAAAGCTAACATTAAGGAACTTGAAGAGGATAATGGTGTGCTTGAAGAGGAAGCATGTGGTCTCTTTGACAAGGTTAATAGCAATTATTATTTCTCAAATGCAGTTTTTACAAGATAGATAGTTATAAGAAGTGAATTTGAATATTTTGTCATAGTGGATGACTGCTAAAGATCAGTTGTCTGAACTGGAACTTGATCTATGTGACAAAAACATGGAAATACTCGATTTGAACCACGAATTAGATGAACAGACAGCTACCAATCAAGCAATGACAGCTAGCATGGAGAAACTACAATATGAGAATGGTGATCTTGAAGAAGAAGCTTGTGGCCTCTTTGACAAGGTTAATAGCAATTATTACGATAAGTGGTGGTACAAAAAATTATTTTCTACAACACAATTTCCAAAAGTAAATGTAATATTTTCTGTTATAGTGGATGACCGCTAAAGAGCAATTGTCTGAGCTGGAACTGGATCTACGTGACAAAAATAAGGAAACACTTGATTTGAAACAGGAACTAGATGAGCTGAAAGCTACAAATCAGGAAATGACAGCTAACATGAAGGGACTACAAAATGAAAATGGCACTCTTGAAGAAGAAGCTTGTAGCCTCTTTGAAAACGTTAGTAGCAGTTATTATTTTTCAAATGCATTTACTGCTAAAGATCAGTTGTCTGATTTGGAACTGGATCTGTGTGACAAATATATGGACATACTCAGTTTGAACCAGGAATTAGATGAACTGAGGGCTGCAAATCAAGCAGTGACAGCTGACATGGAGGAACTACAAAATGAAAATGGTAACCTGGAAGAAGAAGCTTGTGGCCTCTTTGACAAGGTTAATAGTAATAAATTAGTAAATGTACGAAGTTAAGTCTTATTATTGATATATCTAGTCAACATGATGTGAAGGATTTGTGTACTAGCTATAGCTACTGTTAAGATAAAATATATAGCACAATGGAAGTATTTAAGTATTCGTCTTTACACAGTTTGTTCAGATAGTACAGCAGTACGTAAGTCTTCATTTTAGGCTAGGCTAATAAAATGTACGATAATTACTTTGAACAGCCTGTATTTTACTTTCTCTGTTTGCCTGTCGTTTCTTTTAGTCAAAATATGGCAAGTAGTTACAAGGTATCGAAGTGTCATTACCTTATATGTACATAATTTAAAACCTGACACAGTTTTTTTTATTAGCTGCAATGCTTTATGTGCGGTCAGATAGTTAGAATGGCTTATTTGTTACAGAAGCTACCAGTACTTGTGAAAATTAAGCTAAAAAGTAACCACATATTTGTGAGCTATCATGTATCTAGCTACTAGTAGTTACTTCAGGAGTAAATAAACTGAATGATGCCTACCTAATCTAGCTGAATGGGTACTAAAACTTTAACTTCAGGACAACTAAATTAATTTAAATTAAATTAAAATAATTAATAATTATTCACAACAAAATTTCCATAAGTAAATGTGAATATTTTTTTTTGTAATAGTGGATGACTGCTAAAGATGAATTGTCTGAATTGAAAATGGATTTACATGACAAAACACTCGATTTGAATCAGGAGTTGAATGAACTGAGAGGTACACATCAATCAATGACAGCTAATATGAAGGAACTGCAAAATGAAAATGGCCACCTTGAAGAAGAAGCATGTTGCCTTTTTGACAAGGTTTATACTACTTTCTAGATAAAAAATTTAGCATAGTTAACAAGAGTTTCTACAATAGTTTACATATGCTAATATTTTGTGACAGTGGATGACGGCAGAAGATAAATTATCTGAACTAAAGTTGAACCTACAGGACAAAAATATGAAAACAACTGTTCTAAACCATGAACTGGACTCAGCAAAGAGAAAGATTGAAGAAATAACAGTCCAGATGAAGGACATAGAAAAAGAGAATCATGATTTGGAACAAGAAGCATACAATCTCTTTGACAAGGTAGAGATGTAACTATAGTATGCCATAAAAATTAGTTGATATCGCTTTCTGTAGTGCTGTGAGTTTATATTACGTTTTTCTTCATTCTTGTGTGTTTGTTGTAGTGGATGTGTGCAAAAGATCAAAACTCTGAACTTGTACTGACATTACGGGACAAAAACTTGGAGGTAAGAGCCTTAGTTCAAGAATTAGACACTATGACAAGGAAGGACAAAAGAAACAAAGTGTACTCAACCTCACGCCCAGCATACTTAACAAATACAAGAACAATCTCAGACAAGGTTAAATGCATAATGTTATAACAGCTATATTTTAATAGTTTGAACTGCAAAAATTGACATGTATTTGAGTATGCATAAAAATTATTGTTCTTGCATTAAAATTGAAGTCATTTAGAGATGGATTGCAATTTCTATTTATTTATATTTTTGTTAACATTTGTATTTTAACGTATGTAATACAGATTATCACATCTACATACTACAAGCAACAATGAAGGTCAATTAAACATTATTTTCTAACACAGAAACTACTAAAATTGTCCACTAACTTATTTCTCTATTATATCATTAATACTTAATATGTCCTCCAAATTTAACAAGTACAACATCAGAATTCTTACGTTGGGAATTTATGACGCTATTAAAACTGCTCTCTCCAAATTTTGTATTGCTACAAATAATTTAAGACTACAACTTCACATAATACTAGTCAAGGCTTGTTATGTTTAACTAGGATGAAAGTACTCTAGAAATATATCTGCTTTGTACAAATCTTTTGATTAGGCATCTTCCTGCTCTTGGATATTCAATGATAATTTTCAGTCTTTTAGCTTACATATATTCTTCGGTTTGACCCAGTCGACGCCCACCTCAAGGTGAAGCCAGACTCTGAGATGCACATCTACTCACTGCTTCTTTGTGATGTTGCTTGTGGTAATGCTAAGAAAGTCAGGACCAACAACGAGGAACGCCCTGAGGGTGCTGACGTTGTTGTGGGTACAGCAAACGGAAGAAGTGAAAGTATTTAATGCAGATCTGGCTTGTATACGATACATATTATTCTATATTGTATAGACTCCTCAGTTACACTACCATCTTGATTATACAACTTCATCATCCTGCATATTGAACCACCCACAAAGACAGTAATTGATTTACAATGTATTATGTGGCTTATTACCAGTAATCTCTTTCATCAACATGTGTTATGTCTTCAATAATGGACAATAAATTTATTGATATTGATTTCTAGAATAGTTAATTGTTAATGTGTACTAACTAGACCAGGCGACATTCATTCTATTTAGCAGTGTGTGGTGTGAAGATGAGTAGCCATTAGCTAATAGCAAGAACATCAATATCTAATTATTCTGCCAATAGCTAGTCCGTAGCTAATAGCAACATATATGCTATGTTATGCAATAAAACAAAAAAATCATTAGTAATAGTCCCGGGAAGCAAATGGTAGCCCCTCCCCTCCTACCTTTTTAAAAAATAACATCAAATTGCTACACGAGGGAGACATAGCTAACTAGTTATGGTGGAATTAAGCTACAAACACAGATTTGTTGTGTTATGCAAGAGTTGTTATTATTTTCATGTATCTGAGAGATAATATCTGATTGTGTTGGCTACTACAAAACAATGCTCAATTTCAGATGAAATCAGAAATTTAAACTTGTTTATATCAGTATAATTTCACAGTAGCTATTAGAGTTGGCTATAATTGATCAGTATATCAAAGTGGAAATTGAGTCAATCTACAATAATAATAACAACGATAATAATAATTATTATTATTATTGTTATTATTACTACTATTATTATTATTATTGTTTTATTGTTATTATTATTATTATAATTAGCTATTGTTATTATAATTATTATTAAACTGAGTAGTAAATATAAAAATTAAAATTTTTAGCTATGATGATAATCTCAATCAAATAATTCGTAACACAAGTGTGTAGCTATGTGTGTGTGAGGGGGGAGGGGGTGGGGGTGGGGGGAAGAGGAAGAAGAGGAATGGAATATCTCCTTTGTGACTAGTTCATTCTACATCACAAAAATTTCCACGAGACTAATGATTACATCTTCATCATTAGGGAACTGCCCATGGCACAATCTCATTTCCAAACTCTCTGTGGTAGCCTCAGGAAGAGATTTACAGAACCATGGGGGTGTGTTGAACTGGCAACAGGAACTCCCTGAGGCACATCCTATTCCATCCCACAATGGATTATTGATATAATAAGTAGCATGAGACAATTCTGATCCAAGATTTCCAGTATCACAGAAATAATTGTTTCCAACAAAGCTAGGTAATTGATGAGGCCAGTTCTCACTGTCACGAGTGCATGAACATATTGCCACTGTAATAGTACTGTGTTGGTTAAGAGCTGCAGCGAATGTCCACAGGTGACTTCTCGATCCAGCTGGTCCGTGAGTCAGTGATATTCCATCCACATATACTTGGTCTATTGTGTTGGCTCCAAATGTGTTGAAATACTCAGCAAAGGCATCTGGAGTGCCTTTCTGGTAGGCTATTATTCTTCCACACACTCGAGAGTAAGCATGCTGGACTGGATAGAGGACAGAGTCACACACTCCAGGACCAGACCTCCTTCCACAGCCACGAATTGGAGTGGAATGGAGAGATAGAGAAGACGGGCAAGTTGTGCTAGCTTCAGACATGTTCAGATAGGCTACTCTAGTCCACCTGCTGCTGCCACATGAACATGGCCGCTCAAATATCTCTATACCTCTAGCTATAGACTCCCTCATTTGGATATTCACTGTACTGTCTATTGTACAAATATTTCCATCACCTGATGTCTGCTGAATTGGTGGCAAGAGTACTGGACTTGAACTGCTCTGGTTTTGTGCCGAAGACAAGCTACAAATGTAGGTACTCAACAATAATATCACACATAGAGCAACCATAGTAATGTAGCTATATATTCTGTGTCAGCCGTAGACTGTGATCATTTAAGTTACTGGTAATCCTTTTTATAGCATTATTTAGACTTCTGGTTGTACTGTAATCGTGTTTGGGTAAAGTTTACTATGTATCTAATTATTGGCTTAGATTAGTCCATAAAAAATTATGAGGACAGCTGTAAGTAGCTATTTGTAATCAATGTCAAGGGACAATCCTCTGTAATATGGTCATATATACTATTGCTCAAACAATGCACCACTTTTATGTCCAATTGTTTTGTCTAGTAGCTAATAATGTCAATGATGGTTGTCTTCCTACAATTTCATGTAGTGTAGCTACTTGGCAGCAGATCGTGTTCAACTACCAACAAATACAAGATTGCTGAATTAATATTCTTATAAGCAATCTAACTTCACTGATTCAATTTATATTCACCATTCTTTTTTTTAGTTGAGTTTAATTTACTAGGCACATATTTCACAATCAGAGACTCATGAGAATCATGTGATATTGGGGAAAAAAAGTGAATAGTAAACATTGCCCCTTGTATGCCACATTAATTTATTTTCCATTGTTGTGGCTATACCTTGGTCACAATTCATGAATATCATTATAATAATACTACGGCACATAGCAGCATAGCTATAGATATTAATGGTGGTATTGGTAACACTGATAGCACTGGTAGTATGAATAACACTGGTAGCTTACGTAGCACTGGTAGTATAGGTAGCACTGTTAGCATAAGTAGTATTACACTGGTAGCTTAGGTAGCCCTGGTAGTATAGGTAGTACTGGTAACTTAGGTAGCTCTTGGTAGCATAGGAAACACTGGTAGCTAGTCCAGTCATTATAAGGTATAACCTTAAAATAATTGCTACAAAAGATTTTATGATGGATTCTGATACTGTTCAACATAGCTACTAAAAATCTACCAAAATCTGACTAGTAGAAATGTGTTGTTTTGGTAATACTTGTCTGTAAGCTCATTAATATTCATGAGATGTCATTTGCTGGCCTTATCTTCTATTTTATTCTGTTTAGAGAGACATAATTAGAACCAATGGAAACCTTAGTTCATAAGCTTTAAAATGATATACAGTCGGACCTCGTTCAACGGACCTTCCGAAAACGGACAACCACGATACAGCGGACAAACACAAAACTACGGATAGATGTCCTATTGAAAATTGTATATTAGGAACTTCCGAGATGCGGACCTTCCGAGTTCCGGACAACGGACAGAACAGAATTCCCACTATTGCTACACCACACAAAAAGTGCTTCACTTAATGGACATTCATTGACACGTATCAAAATTTACTACAGTTCAGACAATTTTAACAAGTTTTATCTCGGGTCCACAGAGGCGGTAGATGAAGTGTATTTCTAACCCGCAGCCCAGTCACGCGTATCCAGACTTTTACCAATCGCTAAAGCGGGAAATGAGTGGACCTGGGGCAAGTTGTGCTTGCACAATGTACTCGGTGTGCATTAACCTCGTCAAATAGCTCCATAAATGACTGAGATAGGGAATCCAGCTTTTTTCATCAACAGGAGGAGAAGATGATAATGATGGTGACAACCCATTTGTTTTCTCCTTCACCAAAGTTGAAGAGCTTGAAAGAAGCAATTGGAAAATGTAAGCTCATATTTGGAGCATCATGACCACATAAAAGAAGCCAGAGAGTAAGGACCAACTGTAAACAGTATTGTGAACTTAAAAAAATTTTCATTGTTAAAACAGACTGATTGATGTGATTATTTTTTGTTCAAAAAGCCAGTATACTATGTTCTATTATTTTATTTATATATTTTTCACTCAATTTATATAATCTAATACACTTTGTACAATCAAATATTAGATAAACAGTCAAAAAGTGATGGTTTCCGAGAGGGGACAGCTTCTCAACAATGGACAAAACTGGTGTTCCCATTTTGTCCTTTATTCGGAAGTTCGACTGTACAAACATTACCTTTATGAAAAAAGTATTGAGATTATGAGAAGGCTAAGCAGCTTACAGGTCAATAAAGTTATATTCCACAACATTTTTTTAGCACTTATACTATCAGATAACAGGCACCTGTACTACCTCATGGCTACTTCTATTGAATATTGCGAAACAATTATGAACCCCCACCCCTCTGCAAGAATTTTGAAAATTTATAGGGTAGCATGTTTATTCTTATCCCTGATTGCTTGCCACTCAATTTCAAATTTGGCACTCCATTTCAAATTTGACACTTAGCTATGTAGCTACTTGCATTGTTGGTTGTAAATCTAAAAGCAGTGAACTTTCTTCTTAAAGTACTAGGCAACACATCATGAAAATGAAGCTGGGAGTCTTATTTCTTATAATATATATTTAAGTTTTTTCTCTCAATTGTTCTAAATTTTAATCCTGTTATTCCAATGTGCAACTGAAAATTTGGAGTGCAATAGCATACGGTATTCATAACCATAGTTTCCTTTTTCTGCTCTCTTTCTTCCTGAGCCTCAAGTTCTTCACACTGTGCGATTAACTTGCACTTATTAAACTATACCAACACTGTTTTCTTATTCCTCTTGGGTTCACTTCTCCTCCTTTGTCTACCTCTCCTGCTCCCTCTGTCCTTTAAGTGTATTTTCTCTCACTTGTTCATTGAGGTAGTTATATCAGTCAGCTTTTTCTCACCTGCTTCTATGTTAATTCACCCTTGCATTCTCCTGTTTGTCTGGCTCTCTTATACCCATTATGGTTAGCTGCTGCAGATGAACACTCTTTCCCAACTCAGTTCAGCAACCCAGTTTTCATTTTTTAAACAATACAATAGGTTAATAAAATACTCTAAGCCTTTAGATCCCAGTGGTTTAATGTGCGTGTGCACTGGCAAATAACAGTCGTAGTTTCGAACCAAGATGGTAACTTTTTTCTGCAATTTTATCCCCTGTTGTTGCTGTTGTTTTCCTTCCAAGCAGTTGCGGAGAGTTGTTACTATGGCACTGAAATCCCTTTACCCTGTATGCTAAATTAAAAAAATGGACCTTATTTTCAGTAGCTTCAGTGTTGGAAGTCAAAATCATTCATATAAAAATAGTATAGTCTTTAGGCTCGCTCGCCATTTGTGCTCAAGCACATCACTAGTTGGCGAGCGAGCGAAGCGAGCGAGACAGTATTAGGGGTGGATAATGCAAAATCGGGTATATGTTATATATGTATGTATGTATGGATGATACGTATACTCTTTAAACGCGCGCGCGGGGAACTTTTTTCTCCAAAAAACACGGCTATTTAGGCTTGACTCCAGTTTATTCTGAAACTACAGCATTAAGCAAACCTTACTTTATACTTAAGCTCCAAAGTATGAGAAAATTCCTGCTAAAACGCTTGTTTTCAAGACACAAAAGTTGATTCGACAGGTTACTATGGCATTGAAAACCCTTTTCCAGACTTAATTTCAAAACTTCGCCGTTTTATGGGGGAATACGGAGTGCCGGTTGTTGGTTGTCAAGAGCCGTTGATAGTCAGAATGCCGTAGTATTAATGCTATGGAAGCTACTACTTCTCGAGGGAAGCTGAGATAAGTACGCAATTCCATATTTGTTAGCTAAAAATATGCAAAATTAACTCTGGCCTTTCTTTTTTGTAGCTAAGAGCTAGTCAACAGTGACTGGTAAATTCAAATAGTCAGATTGGCTCAAATTTGGTACTACAAAAGTTACCACTGCTCAAGAAAATGAGGTAAGAAAGTAATTTTGTATTTGTGTGTGCTAAAATTGATTGTCTTTTGTTTTTGTAGGTGAGAGCTTGTTGTCAAGAATTCAAGGTAATTCAGATGGTCAAAGTAACTTCAATTTGATACTACAGAAGTTATCAATACTCAAGAATGATGTAAGTAGTAATTCCATATTTGTTGGCTAAAATTACTAATAATAACACTAGTTTATTTTTTATCGTAGCTGAGAGCTTGTTCAAGAGTTACTGGTGATTGAGATTATCAGAATGGTTGATGTTTGATACTACAAAAGTTACCATTAATCAGGTAAGAGAGTGATTTTGTATTTGTTTGCTGAAATCAAATGCCATAACTGCTATTATTAGTGTTTGCATGAAGTAAGCTAAAAATATTAACTTTTTATGTTACCTAACTATCAGGCTCGCTCGCCATTTGTGCTCAAGCACACCACTAGTTTAGATATATGTATGGACGTATGTATGTCATTTTGTACTTTGACCCTCGCGTTTTTGTTTTAGTTATGTGGTCAACCCCGTCCCAAATTGCACTAAACAGAATCTTCTGGTTTATCGATCAGTACTCGTATCACCCTAGAAATTGAATTGTTTACCGTTTTGAATTCTTTTGCGGGTGCAGTTAAAACTTGAAAACTTAAGGGACTTCCATTTCTATTCGAGTTAGTGGCGGTGGTAAGTCAATGCGCTCTTTGTCATGGTTATAAGCCGTGCGTAACAATATTTACTTGAAAATACATTGTCCACTAGACTACCGCTAAGGTAAGTCTGTGTAGGTACATGCCCAGTTGTGTCAAAATATTGTGTATTACAACCACTACTTAGCTAAAAAATATCACAAAGAAAACGTTTAAATAACGTGTATTGTTTTGTTGTTGTTTTTTTCCTTCAATTCAAGCAGTTGCAGAGAGTTTGTTACTATGGCACTGAAATCCCTTTACCCTGTATGCTAAATTAAAAAACTGGACCTTATTTTCAGTAGCTTCAGTGTTAGAAGTATTCATATAAAAATAGTATAGTCTTTAGGCTCGCTCGCCATTTGTGCTCAAGCACATCACTAGTTGTATGTATTTTAAAGTGTAGTGTTGTGTGCATGTCATGTTGTGTTTAGTTTGTGCCCCTGACTTCCGGTGGACCCCTCCCTCACATATCCCCGCTCATGCGTGTCCTTTGGCATATAACCTCAGACACGCATGCGTATCATCAGTTCCCTATAGTTTCGTCTTAACTCTGAACTGATTTAATACTCGGGGAAGGGTAGGCCTAGCTAGCAGAAACTCTGGTGGCAGCTTCCACTAGGGTTCTTCAAGGAATAGTTGTTGCTGACCTTAGTGTCTACCTTGGTTGGTTATAGCTTGGTGCTGGTTGTCAGTAGCGACCCCGACGATAACCGCATCCAAGTCAGTCCTTGGACGACTCCCGGCAGCCTCCCCACAGGGCCAATCTTGATTATTATACTTGATTTACCTAAGTGATTGGCCTGTATTATATGTGGTGAGTTCTTACACTAAAATTGCCATAATAACATAATCACTGAAATATCTTCTGAAATAATAGATCACTAGGAAATTCATTGAAATATTAATGTTTATTTTCATATAAATGCTTTAAAGTATGAATGAAGAGCATAAGATAGCATGCAACAGTCTTGTGGTTTTAATTGCATGTCCAGGAAATTTAAAACTCCTGGGTTTAGGCTCTTGTGTATTGCAATCAGTGAAGAATCTGCCATTTCAGCCAAGCGTATGGTTGTGATTCCCAATATTATGGGTAAGGGTAGTCCGGCGTAGCCGTAGTCCATGAATTTCTACCGCAAATTAGCCATGATTGCTAAACCTAGCGTCGGAAAGGGTGGCTGACATGCACAGGAATTTCTGTTTGTGGTTGAGGAGAGCTATTCCCGGTAGCTAATTTGCTAACGGTAATTGACCGCCAGCAATTATATGTGCGGCAGAACAAATTTGGTATGGCCATGTCCCCAGACCCATTCCCAGCGTAGCGGTTCGGTAAAGGGTCTGGCTACGCCGGACTAGGGTAAGGGTAGTTTTTAGAGAGTGGTGGATAGATCATTCAATGATTGTCTCTGTGGCTCAGATTATTTCTGGGGCTCACTATACTAAAGAACTCGAAGCATGCCTCCAGATGATTGACAGATATTATAAGTAGTTGTTACATTAAAAATTGCCAAAATAAGAGTACTGCTAGAGTTCAAGCTCAAGCCCGCTTCTTAGTCTCGCAGGGCCAGACCCTTTACCAAACGCAAAGCGAGGAAAGGTCTGGTCCACCCGGTTCAGGAAATTTTTGCGATTGAACGTATCGAAGATTCCTAGAAACCTTGGGATATGGAAGTATCGGGTGAAACTGGAATCTTTCCTGGCCCATGCACGTACACGGGTCGTCACCCCTCAAAAAGTGCCTATTAAAGCCACACCTCTCTCCGACCTAGTCCTTTCCACCCACGCAGTGAGCTCCATTTTGCTTTCTCTGGGAAGCAAGACGAGCGGCTAGAGACCGTTGCCAGACTGACCTTT
>WLWD01003790.1_pt1 | contig 12983 bp, 15 predicted proteins | sample 6712731 | NCBI WGS metagenome assembly WLWD01 (sample SAMN12718690, study PRJNA576275) | sponge metagenome | isolation source: marine sponge | host: Mycale hentscheli | place: New Zealand: South Island, Marlborough, Capsize Point | collected 2014-11-01
GAGCATTAGTTTGTGAGACTAGGATGTTGGAACAGCAAGCATTAGTTTGTGAGACTAGGATGTTGGAACAGTGAGCATTAGTTTGTGAGACTAGGATGTTAGAACAGCGAGCATTAGTTTGTGAGACTAGGATGTTGGAACAGCGAACATTAGTTTGTGAGACTAGGATGTTGGAACAGCAAGCATTAGTTTGTGAGACTAGGATGTTGGAACAGCGAACATTAGTTTGTGAGACTAGATGTTGGAACAGCGAGCATTAGTTTGTGAGACTAGGATGTTGGAACAGCAAGCATTAGTTTGTGAGACTAGGATGTTGGAACAGCAAGCATTAGTTTGTGAGACTAGGATGTTGGAACAGCGAACATTAGTTTGTGAGACTAGGATGTTGGAACAGCGAACATTAGTTTGTGAGACTAGGATGTTGGAACAGCAAGCATTAGTTTGTGAGACTAGGATGTTGGAACAGCGAGCATTAGTTTGTGAGACTAGGATGTTGGAACAGTGAGCATTAGTTTGTGAGACTAGGATGTTGGAACAGCGAACATTAGTTTGTGAGACTAGGATGTTGGAACAGCGAACATTAGTTTGTGAGACTAGGATGTTGGAACAGCGAGCATTAGTTTGTGAGACTAGGATGTTGGAACAGCGAGCATTAGTTTGTGAGACTAGGATGTTGGAACAGCGAGCATTAGTTTGTGAGACTAGGATGTTGGAACAGCGAGCATTAGTTTGTGAGACTAGGATGTTGGAACAGCAAGCATTAGTTTGTGAGACTAGGATGTTGGAACAGCGAGCATTAGTTTGTGAGACTAGGATGTTGGAACAGCGAGCATTAGTTTGTGAGACTAGGATGTTGGAACAGCAAGCATTAGTTTGTGAGACTAGGATGTTGGAACAGCAAGCATTAGTTTGTGAGACTAGGATGTTGGAACAGCAAGCATTAGTTTGTGAGACTAGGATGTTGGAACAGCAAGCATTAGTTTGTGAGACTAGGATGTTGGAACAGCGAACATTAGTTTGTGAGACTAGGATGTTGGAACAGTGAGCATTAGTTTGTGAGACTAGGATGTTGGAACAGCGAGCATTAGTTTGTGAGACTAGGATGTTGGAACAGTGAGCATTAGTTTGTGAGACTAGGATGTTGGAACAGTGAGCATTAGTTTGTGAGACTTACAGATGTTGGAACATCAAGCATTAGTTTTGTGAGACTAGATGGTTGGAACACGAGCATTAGTTTGTGAGACTAGGATGTTTGGCACAGCGAGATTAGTTTTGTGAGACTAGGATTTGGAACCAAGCATTATTTTGTGAGACTTGATTTGGAACAGCGATCATTAGTTTGTGAGACTAGGATTTTTGGGAACAGCGAGCAGTAGTTGGGAGACTAGATGTTGGAACAGCGAACATTAGTTTGTGAGACTAGGATGTTGGAACAGCGAACATTAGTTTGTGAGACTAGGATGTTGGAACAGCAAGCATTAGTTAGTGAGACTAGGATGTTGGAACAGCGAACATTAGTTTGTGAGACTAGGATGTTGGAACAGCAAGCATTAGTTTGTGAGACTAGGATGTTGGAACAGTGAGCATTAGTTTGTGAGACTAGGATGTTGGAACAGCAAGCATTAGTTTGTGAGACTAGGATGTTGGAACAGTGAGCATTAGTTTGTGAGACTAGGATGTTAGAACAGCGAGCATTAGTTTGTGAGACTAGGATGTTGGAACAGTGAGCATTAGTTTGTGAGACTAGGATGTTGGAACAGCGAACATTAGTTTGTGAGACTAGGATGTTGGAACAGCGAGCATTAGTTTGTGAGACTAGGATGTTGGAACAGCGAACATTAGTTTGTGAGACTAGGATGTTGGAACAGCAAGCATTAGTTTGTGAGACTAGGATGTTGGAACAGTGAGTATTAGTTTGTGAGACTAGGATGTTGGAACAGCGAGCATTAGTTTGTGAGACTAGGATGTTGGAACAGTGAGTATTAGTTTGTGAGACTAGGATGTTGGAACAGAGAGCATTAGTTTGTGAGACTAGGATGTTGGAACAGCGAGCATTAGTTTGTGAGACTAGGATGTTGGAACAGTGAGCATTAGTTTGTGAGACTAGGATGTTGGAACAGTGAGCATTAGTTTGTGAGACTAGGATGTTGGAACAGCAAGCATTAGTTTGTGAGACTAGGATGTTGGAACAGCGAGCATTAGTTTGTGAGACTAGGATGTTGGAACAGTGAGCATTAGTTTGTGAGACTAGGATGTTGGAACAGCGAACATTAGTTTGTGAGACTAGGATGTTGGAACAGCGAACATTAGTTTGTGAGACTAGGATGTTGGAACAGCGAGCATTAGTTTGTGAGACTAGGATGTTGGAACAGCGAGCATTAGTTTGTGAGACTAGGATGTTGGAACAGCGAGCATTAGTTTGTGAGACTAGGATGTTGGAACAGCGAGCATTAGTTTGTAAGACTAGGATGTTGGAACAGCGAGCATTAGTTTGTAAGACTAGGATGTTGGAACAGTGAGCATTAGTTTGTGAGACTAGGATGTTGGAACAGCGAGCATTAGTTTGTGAGACTAGGATGTTGGAACAGCGAGCATTAGTTTGTGAGACTAGGATGTTGGAACAGCAAGCATTAGTTTGTGAGACTAGGATGTTGGAACAGCAAGCATTAGTTTGTGAGACTAGGATGTTGGAACAGCGAGCATTAGTTTGTGAGACTAGGATGTTGGAACAGCGAGCATTAGTTTGTGAGACTAGGATGTTGGAACAGCAAGCATTAGTTTGTGAGACTAGGATGTTGGAACAGTGAGCATTAGTTTGTGAGACTAGGATGTTGGAACAGCAAGCATTAGTTTGTGAGACTAGGATGTTGGAACAGTGAGTATTAGTTTGTGAGACTAGGATGTTGGAACAGCAAGCATTAGTTTGTGAGACTAGGATGTTGGAACACGAGCATTAGTTGTGAGACAGGATGTTTTTGGAACATGCGAGCATAGTTTGTGAGACTAGGAGAATGTTTGAACGCAAGCATTAGTTTGTGAGACTAGGGATGTTGGAAACAGCGAGCATTAGTTTTGTGAGGACTAGATGTTGGAACAGCGAGCATTAAGTTTGTGAGACTAGGAGGTTGAACAGCAAGCATTATTTGGAGACTAGGAATGTTGGAACATCAAGCATGAGTTGTGAGACTAGATGTTGGACAGCAAGCATTTAGTTTTGTGAGACTAGGATTTGGAACAGCGAGCATTAGTTTTGTGAGACTAGTGAATGTGTGGAACAGCGATGCAGTATTTTGTGAACTAGGATGTTTGGACGCAAGCCATTAGTTTGTGAGACTAGGATGTTGGACCGCGAGCATTAGTTGTGAGACTAGGAGTTTGGAACAGTGAGCATTAGTTTGTGAGACTAGGAATGTTGGAACAGTGAGCATTAGTTTGTGAGACTAGGATGTTGGAACAGTGAGCATTAGTTTGTGAGACTAGGATGTTGGAACAGTGAGCATTAGTTTGTGAGACTAGGATGTTGGAACAGTGAGCATTAGTTTGTGAGACTAGGATGTTGGAACAGCGAGCATTAGATGTTGCATTATAGTTACTATTTCTTTAGTTCAGTCTCGGAAGAGGAGACAACTTGATTGTGCTCTAATTTAAGTTTTATAAAATTGTTATTTTGTCTTGTTTCTGCTTGTTTTTGTTTCTTAATTAATGTTCTTGTCATAATGGACTGCACAATATAATTGACTTCAAGTGACCTTTAATTTCTTGCCAGGCTTATAGTTTTTTTTTGTGTGTGTGTCCCTCAGGTGACTTTGTTTGTCTGAATTTGTTGTTGTTATTAATGTTTTTGATCATTTTATCAGATAAAAGTAGTTTCCCTTATGGTTCAGCAAGATAGTCTGTTATCACAAAAATACTTTTTAAAGCAAATATTTACATTCGTATGTTCACATTCAGTTTCCATTCATTACTTACATGAAGACCCTTTTCCTCATTTTTTTGTTAGTTTCCATAGTGCTTAGGTCCAGTACTTAGAACCGTGCAGGATATGGCAGTAATCAAGTGTTCTTTTATCTGTAGTATGTTCATGAGAACTTGCTGGGGATGAAGTACCGTATTGCACCGCCTTCTTTCTTCCAAGTGAACACACCCGCCTGTGGTGTGCTCTATAATGTAATCAAGGAAGCTGTTGAGGTGAATTCTGGAAGCAAACCAGTCCTCCTTGGTAAGAATGATGACGTGATAAATAAGTGAGTGAAAAGGGTTCAGTTTATTATAAGTTCCTTCTCCTTTTATTTTTTTAAATTTAAATTTTTATTTTCTTAATTAGATCTGTGTTGTGGTACTGGGACCATTGGTTTGTACTTGTCCAAGGTACGTAGCATAATGGTGAGCATTTAAAGGACGATGACAACATCTTTATTTGTTTTAGGTAACAGAAGCCAGTAAACTGGTTGGCATAGAAGTTGTACCTGAAGCAGTGAAAGATGCTGTTCAAAACGCTCAGTTAAATGGTTAGATTTGTTAATTTTAAGTAATTAGCGAGTGAGCGAAGCAAGCAAGACACTATCAGGGTAACACAATTTTAAAATTGGGGATATTTTTTTATATAATATATACGTGTTTGGACATACGTATGCCATTCTTGTACTTTGACCCTGACAATTTTTGTGTTGGCTTGCTGGTCGATGCTGTGCCAAACTTCACTAAACAGAATCGTCTGGTTTATTAATTTTTAACCGATAAATTGAATTGTTTACTGCTTTGAATTTTTTTGCGGGTGCAGTTAAAACTTACAAACTTACCAGAGTTCAATTTCTGTTCGAATTAGTGATTGTAGTAGGTAAATGCGCTATTTGTCATAGTTATATGCCCTACGCAGCACTGTTGTTCTTACTTGAACATCCATTGTCCAATGGTCTAACCATGACGGTAAGTCTTGTGTTGGTATGTCCAGTGAACAAGTGTATGTGAAATTGTTGTTCATTACAGCTACTTCTTAGCTAAAAGAATAGCACAAAGTAAACATTAACATCAGAAGCGTGTCTGGTTTAAACCTGTACGGTAATTCCTTATAATTGCCTGTTGTTGTTGCTTGTTGTTTTTTTTTTAAGTCCAACAGTTGTGGGTTGTGGTTACTATGGCATTGAAACCCCTTTACCAATTAAATATTTAAAGACTTGACCGTTTTTTTAGTAGCTGGAGTGTAAGAAGTTGAAAATTAATCATATAACAATTTTGTAGGTTTATGTAACCTTTACTAGGGAGGCTCACTCGCCATTTGTGCTCACTACTAGTTAATTAATTAATTTAATTATTTTGTTTTTTTTATGTAATTTATTATTTGTTTTTTTTTATGTGGGTGTTATTATTGACGATTTTTTTTTTGGTACAGGTATTACCAATGCCAGGTTTGTTTGTGGTAAAGTGGAAAGTGTGATTAAGGAACAACTTCTGATGCAGTTTGCGAGTAACAACATCATCGGCATTCTAGATCCTCCGAGAGCTGGAGTGCGTAAGTATGTCATCCTCATTATTGGCTGGGTGGATAAAGTGCAGATATAGTGGGTGGAGCTTTTGTGCTTAGTAAATATAATTTGTAGATGCATTTAACAGATAGCCATTTTCCTTTCAATGATTCTGTCATTCTTAGTTCATAATTGTTCTAGTGAGCGTGATGGTATTAGAGGTGAATAATTGAGCATCAGGTATATATGTGTTTTTATATGTTTGAGTGGTAGTGATGTGGTCCCTTCAATACATGTGCTGTACTGTTTTTTTTCTTCACAGCTATTGTAGCTAGCCTTTTGTTTATTCTGGTACTACAACATTTTAAAACTTAAAACTATGTTTATTTCTCGGGTTTTAAAATGAAAACAATGTGGGAATTGTTGCTATGAATTGAAAAAAAAAAGCAAACAAAAAAAAACTTCACTAATTTAAATTTCAGTTGGTTTAGCAGCTGATAGCTTGTGGTCAAGAGCGATGTTTCTTTTCAGTAGTTGAGCAACTGGTGGAATGAGGTAAGAAAATATTCTGTAGTAGTTTGCTGAAATTGATTGAGCTATTTTATGCTAGTACTTTTAGTAATGAAGCACCAAAGCTGCGAACCCTCAGTACTACTATACACTAGCTAGCTATTACAATATAATCTCAGACCAAAAGAATAATTTATTGGCGGTTCTAATGAGGCATCAATATAGCTTGAGCAATGAAAATGGTACATGTAACCTATGTCTCTGTAAGAAAAGCTAAACTGGCCAGAGACACTCGCCAGTATGTATATTTTCTATGCAAAACTCCACTTTCAGCAACTCCGTTAACTTCCCAGAGGCATAAAGCAAAGTGAGCTATTGCGGGCAGCAAGAAATTATTAGCTCACGTGATCATGACGTGACGATAGGGGGCGTTATCCACAAAAGCTAGTGCCTACGCTGAGCTGAAAGCTTCGTGTTTTCTAAAAAAAATCAGCCCGAAATTCAGAAAAGTAGCACAATAAAGGCCCTAAATTGCCATTCTGAGAGTTCATACCTAAACCAACAGTTAATTGTCAGCAATCTCCAAAATCAGAGCGTGACAGACAGACAGACAAACAGACAAAGTGACTACTATAACCCTCTTGCACATACGTGTTGAGGGTTAACACCACCACTAAATGATGTTATCCTTAACTTCATAAATAAGAGCCACAACATAACTTGAGGTGAACTAAATAGATGCAGCCTTTTTTTCTTACTAAATATTGTCTCGCTCGCCAATAATAGCAAGTAAAAGTATCTTGTCATTTTTTGTGACATCAGGATTCTTTGGTAAAATGCCATCTTAGTGAAAGTTACGGGAAATTATTCTATAAACTTGACCCCTTGTTTTTTTATTTATTTATTTATTTTAAACTTGTAGCTAGCTAGTTGTCAAGTATAGTCCCATATGTTTCAAGAAATTGCATTTGCAACATGTGATTGGGAACTAAGGAAAGGAAAGTAAGTGTTAGTACATTTATTCTGCCTAATTTCAGAAACCCTGACCTCAATATCTAACAAAATATGCTGAATCAGCATTTTGTGTAAAGAAATGGCCGATGATGTAATAGGTTAATGAATGTTTACCCTCACAAACGTGAACACTAATTAACCACATTAATTTGTTACCTGCTTTTGTTGCTGATGTCAGCACTATTAAGTTGAATAGTGCATCAAGCATCACTTTTTTGTTTGTATTACAGATCGAGACGTCATCCGTGCTATAAGGAGTTGTCCTTCTATCAAGAAACTTATCTATGTTGCATGTAAACCTCATGCAAGTGGAGCTCAGCAAAACATCATCAGGTATAATGTGGCTGTGTGGGTGGTATTTCATCAGGTATATTAACTGACTTTGCCTTGTGAGGTTTAGTCTAGTATTGAGCAGGGTTGGGTGGTATTGTGGTATCAGGGATTCATACAGGATTTTTCGTTGGTGGGGGAGGGGAGGAATTTTGTAGAGTCTCAAAAACCATTTAACCACATGAATATGGTGAAGTCATTTCTATGAAACAGATTGTCAGATGAAAACTTGTACTAACTAATTATGAATTGCTATGAAAACCAGAAATAGTTCAGTCAGGGTAAAAAAATTAGGGGGGAAACTAAATTTGGGCGGGGAGGGGGGGGGGGAATCCCAGGGCTCCCATGGTCTGTATAAAACCCTGGGTATGGTATTGTACAGTATGAAATACTAACTATTAATTTTCATAATAACATTTCATTATCATGCTCTCTTCTTCTTACAAATCTAACTCTACCTGCTTCGTAAATTATCAAATGTTTATTTTTCGAGCGGAGCAAGTTGTAACTGAGCCCCTGGACTAACAAAATCTGACAAAGTACAGCAGTAATTCTGCACATTGTGCATGTGCAATTTATCGCAATATTGTCCCACATTCTCGATATGAATAAAGACACCATTGTCCAGGCTTGGTTGCAATGCAAGGACATTCTCTGGCAGGGAGTGACTGTCCAATGTCCAGGCTTGGTTGCAATGCAAGGACATTCTCTGGCAGGGAGTGAACTGTCCAATGTCCAGGCTTGGTTGCAATGCAAGGACATTCTCTGGCAGGGAGTGACTCTCCAACTTTTCCAAGACTAAATACTGGTATGCCACCATTTGCCAGTATTGAGTGCTGCCGGTAAAGGAGCTCAGATGGCAGTGAAAGCAGTATCTAGTTTTCCACTGTTTTATTTGGATGTTTGGGGTTTCAACTTATATATTAAACTTTATTCAGCTTGATGTAGTAGTCTGCGTTTGGTGACACCTTACCCGACTTTATTATGTAGAATTCAATTATAAAACAGTCAAGTCAATCATGCGAGGTCCTGCTGGGGGCTTGCGCGCCCCAGCTGAGGCTCGCCCTTACCCGACTTTATTATGTAGAATTCAATTATAAAACAGTCAAGTCAATCATGCGAGGTCCTGCTGGGGGCTTGCGCGCCCCAGCTGAGGCTCGCCCTTACCCGACTTTATTATGTAGAATTCAATTATAAAACAGTCAAGTCAATCATGCGAGGTCCTGCTGGGGGCTTGCGCGCCCCAGCTGAGGCTCGCCCTTGTGCAGCTGACCCTTACCTCTCCTGTGGCAGCTGCATACCCCACCCCCCCCCCAACATGACCCCACGAGAGCCCCGACTGCTCCGACGCACACACTCCCCCATTACATCTAGGACTAGCCCTACTTACTGACACCACCCCCCTCACTAGCCCTTGCCACCCCACACACATAAGACAAGAGCGTCTTTGACAACAATCACTCTGAAATATCATGAGGGAAGTGAATGACAACATGATCACTGACTAGTCCTGGCTGCAGTCCTCAGCCTTGAATGACTCCGTCCACTTCTTTGCCAAGGAGGACTGGTCCCCCTCCTCTTTCCTTATGTAACTCTTGTATTCTCTGCTCGTCCATCTCCCCAGAGCTTTCACTTCTTCCTCCGAGGCCCCTCCCGCAGCAGCAGCCGTAGCTGCCCCGATGCGGAAACTGTGCCCGGAGATACCCAACTCAGGTATCCCTCTCTCCACTAGTGCCTTCCGGACTTCCACCATGAAGTTGCGTCTGGTGAAACTCCCTCCACCCCCTCCCGTGAAGAAGGGTCCTGGCCCCGACCCTCTGCACACCATGAACTCCAGCACCGCCCTCACTGGGCAGATGTCCCTGTCGGTCCTGTGCAAGGTCACAGAGGCTCCCACTCTCAATCTGTCCGTCTTGGACTCCTTTATCTTGACTCAGATCCAGACCGGGCTCTTGGCCTTCTCCAGCTGCACGTCCCCCCATGTCAGGTGGGCCTTCTCGTCGAACTCCCCGCTCTCAGGAGCCAACGCCTCCCCTGCCCTCAGACAGCCAAAGAAACACATGCAGGCCGCTGCCCACAACATCTTTCCTCTCTCTCCTTTTCCCCTCCACACTGAGTGCATGGCTCTCATGTGGACCCACTTCACCGGCTCTCTCACCAGGGTGACCCTACCGCCCACGGCCTCCATCCGAGCCAAGCCCTTTCTCAACTGGGCCAACCTGTCCATGGTACTCCAATCTGGTGCCCTCATGCCTGCCTTGATCTGAGCCATTCTCAGCCCTGCCAAGTGGTACTTCACTGTCCCAGCCTTCAGCCCCTCTCTGGCCAAGACCGCCACGTACGCCATGGCCTTGTCCTTCGTGACAGGCAAGGGCTCTTCCTCCAGGCTCCTGCATCAGCCCAAGTACCTCTTCCACGCGGAGGCATACCGCCTCTGCGTGTGCCCGCTATTGACATGTCAATAGCAGCTCCGACAGTTGCCTCCACTCCTGCCCTGACCAGGATTGACTTGCCGTGGTCAACATCCCCATGAGCTCTACTGGCACTGTCACTGGCTCCGCCTTCGGCACCTGCATGATAGACAGAGCACTCTGTAATCTGTCTCTGGACAGATCGTCTGCCACCCCGTTCTCGACCCCTCTGATGTGCTCTGCCCTCACGGACACAGAGAGGGTCGCCTCCACAAACGCCAGGCACCTGAGCAGGTGCATGGACCATCTCTCCTTACAGGCACCCGCCTGTAAGGCCGCCACTACCGACATATTGTCGCACCTGGCTCTAATAGCTCGCCCTTTCCATCGAGCTCCCCACACCACTGCCGCGACTACTATCGGCAGCATCTCCTTAGGCATTATTCCCCACTCACTTGTACCTGGCAGGGCACCCCACTGGATCTGGAACCACTCGCCCTGCCAGGTTGCTCCACCACCCCAGCTCCCTGATGCATCTGAGAACATCTCTTCCTGGGGGTCTCCATCCACGACCACGGCCTTCATGAGCGAGGTACCGTTCCACCTCAACCCAAACTGGTGCCACCACTCAATGTCCGCCCGAGCCTCCACATTGAGTCTCACCCTGCGGCCGTCTCTTTCCACCGTAGTTATGAGATTCTGCAGTCTCCTTTTGAAGGCCCTACCTGGCCTTACTGCCCTGCATGCATGATTGAGGGACCCCACCAACGACTCCAGGTCCCTCCTTTTGCATGACTTCATGCCCCTCCACCTCTTTAGGAGGGCTTTCATCTCGGTCAGCTTCTCCTGAGGCAACCTCACCTCCATTTTGACCGAGTCAATTTCCATTCCCAGGAAGGTCAGCACCTCGCTGGGTCCCTCCTTGTTCTCGTCCAACGGCATCCCCAGCCGTTGGCACGTCTCCTTGAACACGGCCATGGCCCTCTCGCACTGATCAGTGCCTCTCTGCCCTACTGCCACGAAATCATCTATGTAATGCCTGAGCCAAACGGCTCCTCTTTTCGTGCTATGGCATCCCCCAGGGCCGTGAACAACAAGGGAGCTGACCTGAGGCCAAACGGGAGGGTGCCATCCACGAAGGTCTCGCCTTCCCACCTCATTCCCAACAGCCACCTGTCTCTGGGGTGGACGGGAACGTTCCTGTAGGCTGCCTTCACGTCAGCCTTAGCTAGTCTGGCACCCTCCCCCAGCACAGGTCCACAATCAATCTCCACCTGCCTGGCCTGCCCTTCTTGGGAATCACTCCAAACGGCGAACACTGGACCCCCTCAGCGTTCACCTTCCAGATTCTCCTGCACTGTACCTCATTTTCCAGGTGCTCATGTATCACCCCTCTGTGCTGAGAGGCCTCATACATGGTCCCCCGTCTCTCTTTCAGCACGACTTTGCTCTGGTCGTGACCCAGACGGAACCCCTCTCTGACCCCCGTCACCAGGAACTCCACCCACTCTCTGTCCGGGTGCTCTCTTAGTTCCTCTTCCCACTGCTGCCACACCAGAGGGGTCACCACCTCCTCTGCTCCCTGCAGCACTCTACTGCTCGGGCCCTCTGATCTCCGCTCGAGTTCTTTCAACTGGTTTGTGAAGCAGTAATCTGCAAAAGCGAATACCCTTTGTCAGCTTATGCCCACTCGTACTGCAACACCTCCCCGCCCTAGACTACGTGTGTGCGTATGTGTCGTAGCTAGCCACCCCCTCCCCCTACAAGCGCCACTACCTTTGTCCTTACCCATGCCTCCCCTCTAGAGCTATCCCCCCATACACTCTCGCTCACTCCCTTCACGGCAACAACCCTGCCCACCTACGGTTAGTACCCTGACTACAAATGACTAAGAATTCGGGCAGAACATTTATCAATAGTCAACAGTGAACAATTCGCTAGATGATCATGGAGCAGTACAACGTAATGATGGATTTGACCATAGTTTATTTCCTATCGCCAGGCCTGCTGCACTGGGTTGCTGGATGATCCCCTCCACAGTTGGAGCAAGTGTGGCTAAACTTGCACTGGGCTCCGAAAGTGCACCTGCCTTCGCCCCTGTTGAAACGAAAGCAAGCGCCCTTCTTCCTTGGCTCGGGGGATCACCCCCTCCGGCTACCTGCCTCGGCTCTGCCTTCGGCGCCGGCGTGGAGTGGACCACGTCCAGCAGCAGGGATAGGTTCTCGTCCTCCCACTTTAACGTCGTCTTTGCCTGCCGGAACCTCCTGTCATACCGGGCTACCTGGTTCCACTGGTACCTCTTAGCCAGTTTAAATATCGACTCCCTGTACGCCGCCAGTGGAACCCACATTTCCGGCTTGCTGGACGCCCACGCCACTTGAAACAGCGGGAAGCACGTGCTCCACCCTGCCAGGTCCGGCACCTCCTTGGGACTCTTCCTCTTGCCTCCTCCCCCGTTCGAACTTTCACTGGCCTCACCCGTGCTGGACCTCCAGTCACCTGCTTCGCCAGGACCATCGTCGAACACAGGGAAGAAGGCGAAGTCCACGAAGGAGCCCTCTTTAATTCTCTCGACCACCTTGGTCGGCAACGGCGGTTGATTCTTAATGAGGTGCACCACTCTGGCTGCCTTCTTATCCTCACTCTCCTCCGCCCTGACCTCCTTTAGCCCGTCCAGCAACTTCTGGACCAGAGGTCTCTCCTCTCCTTTCGCACCGGCAGGTGCCTCTGCCGCCCCTTTGCTCCTGGCAGCCTCCGCCACCTCGTCTGTGATCACAAATCACACCGACATGAACATGACATACATGTCCCTCCCTGGTGGCCCCACCCTTGTTCCTTTGTGCACCCATACCCGAGCCTTTTGACAGGCACCCCTCTTCCCTGGTGCTCTGTCCTCCCTGCTCGTTTGTGCACTCACTGCCGGGAACCCGGCACTCACTCCCCCGGGCGAGACACCCCTATATCTAGACCCTCATGTCTCGCCCCTTCGCGACTTTGCTCTCCTGACTCCCTTCACCAGACTGCCCTCCCCAGTCCAGGACCACCGTGTCACTCGTCACCGCGTCCTTCCTTCACAGGACTGCCACCCAGACCTGACCCTTCACAAGGCTGACCACCCCAGCCCTGGACCTTCCGTGTCACTCACTCCTACCCCCTTACCCTCACAAGGCTGCCACCCAACCCTGGACCACTACCACTCATACTCATTCCGTGCCTTCACCGAGTTACCCTCCAACTCGGGACCTCTGGCACCCTT
>WLWD01004938.1_pt1 | contig 12971 bp, 6 predicted proteins | sample 6712731 | NCBI WGS metagenome assembly WLWD01 (sample SAMN12718690, study PRJNA576275) | sponge metagenome | isolation source: marine sponge | host: Mycale hentscheli | place: New Zealand: South Island, Marlborough, Capsize Point | collected 2014-11-01
AACACTCCACACCACACACATGTCCCTCAATACTCCACACACACACACGCCCCTCAGCACTTCACACCCACACACACGTCCCTCAACACTCCACACCACACACGTCCCTCACACCACACACATGTCCTTCACACTCCACACCCACACACACGTCCCTCGCACTCCACACAAAATTGTATCTCACAATTTGATTACTGTTGCATTTATATTAAGACTTACAGTGCAAAGGGATGACGTCTGACTGTGCTTCAACTGCAAGTTCTATAACATTAAATAGAACAATGAATACACACACTTCCTCCATACAATTGCAGATTTAACAGTAGCTATAGAATATCTTAACAATTAAGAACGCAATATGTTGAAAATTTGCAAAAAAATAATTATTTTCAGCTTTGGGCTTACCAAAACTTTAAAATGTTCTCCCTAGGTATGGTAATTGTTTTCCAACATAACCATGGCAGTCTTGCTGAATGTGCAGCACGAATACATCTTCTCTATCACTAGGTAACATACAAACAGAAATTAAACATACATACAGAAATTAAATTAAAATTCTTGGGGAAACTACCAGCCACATGGTGGGCTTCTTATTCCCAAAGGTAAGGAACAAGCCCAGCCCGGCGGCGGGAAATCTAATTTTAGTAGTCTAGTATTACACGCCGTACGCACCACCGCGCGCCGCACGCTGAGCAGTGTTGTGTGATGTGGTGCGTGAGACGTGTGGGGCTGGACTAAATTTGTATGTGACAATGAAGGCAAAGATGGTGTGCATGTGCTGGAGCCTTATGGACATTAATAAAAAATATAAAAAAAATGAAATAAAATAAAGAAACTTGTAAATTGCATATTCTTGAATTCACATATCTAGCAGACATCATTCTATTTACAATGTCGCCTTCTCTGGAATCAGCAATTGACTATTCACTGACCAAATTTCTGCATTCATTTCTATTTCCATGCATTTCTTATAATAATAAATAACAATGGCTATCCCTGCTACTTATTTTACTTCTGTCATCAAACTGTAAATCATTAGCAAGTTCCTGAAAACCGCTAGCTAATATCATTTTCATCGATTGACATGTTCTTCCAATTTTAGTGGAAGGGTAATAAAATTTATGACGATTGCTAAAAATATCAAGTAGACTTCGAAATATGGCGTTCACACATCAAAATGGATGAAAATATTAATAAACACCAGCTATTAATGAAGTGGGGGATTACCCAATCGGTGTGTGCATTTGGGGAAATTCCCCCGCAGGGAGTCGGGCTTGACGCGTAAGTTTTATAACTGACGATTTGTGACGAATGACAGCGATTTGGTGACGTCAAAATAAAATGGCGCTAATGTATTGAAAGTCTATGTAAGGTGACTGATTCTGTGACTTCTGTTGGGCCAATTCTTGTTGTACTCTGGAAACTGGTGTAGAATCTAGAAAGAAGAGATATGTCACAGGTATGATAAAGTATTCTAGCTTAAAAAAAAAAAAAATCAATTGTTTGTTCTTTAAGCTGGATGCACTATAGTAGTGCTGGCATTGTTCAAAGTGCATCTATTGCGTATTTATCACAAGCACTCCGCTCATGCTTTCAAAAAGCATTACCTTTGAGAAACCCTCGAGATAGCAAAACAAAAGCATTCTGGTAGTGCAATTATAACTAGCAAAACAATATTAATAGCTGGTTTAGTCACTTCATGTATTCATTGTTAACTTTCTGGCACATAAGAAACAAAGAGAAGTCTTCAGTCACAATACCAAAGCTATTTTATTTCCAACTTGCAAATCATTCTAGATAGAAAGTTGTAATTTACTACCACCTCTAGCCAAAACTTCTCTTTGAAAATCTATCTGTTAGGTTGATGTGGACTTCCTAACACAATAAGCTCTGTGGCGCCTTAGGATAGAAAGAAAAAAGAGGAGCATACACCCACTTTTGGAAAATTATCACTCAGCCACAGAGAGTTTGTGTGTTAAGCAAGTGGTCTGGGTTCAATTCCTGGTGACAGCCAAACATTTAAAAAAAAATTTGTATGGTTAAAAAATAAATTAAAAAAAGCCGTGAAAGAGAGAAACATCCACAAAAATATTTGTATAACAACACACACACACAAAATTAAACATACCTTTAGTTAGTCTGTCACATGAAGTACAGCATTAAGACTTTAGTACTCTGCAAAACACATAACACACACACATGTACACACACACATGTACAGACACACACACAGCAGTATGGTACATATAAATAATAGCTGGATAATAAATTTAGACATTACAATTTGATTGAACTCAGATATAACTCTCGCACTAGAATAGTTAAAAATACATCTCACCTAAGTGTTTCTGCCTTAAGGAATGCTTTATTGCATATATATTTTTTGTTAATGTTCATCTACACAATCACATAGGAACCACAATGTCAAACATTCAGCATGCACATACGGCAATTCTGCCTTCTCAGGTTAATGCCAATGGCACAGACCTGGACTGAGCAAAACTTCAAAGTAGTGAAGTGTGTGAACTGACAAAACAAAAAAACAACAACAACTGTCTTGGCTCCACCCAGAGTGGTCAATCTCAGGATAACTGTCTGTCAGAACCACCCCCACATTCGCCATAATTAATACCACTGGTGCCACACCCAGTTTACTAACTACACCTATATCACTGCACAGTTTTATAACTGGTGTAGTTTTTTACTTGATCACTCAGGTCCCACGTCCTTCCAGAGAAAGACACAATTAGATAGTGACCCCGCCTTGAGTTTATAATGTCCCTCCAATGGCATTGATGAAAATGTAGCTACGCACTGCAGGGTTCAGGTTTTCTTAACCCTTTCACCGCCATTGATTAAATTAGACTAATATTTAGGTTAGCCATTGTACATTGCTTTAAATTCACCAGAACAGTTATCTAATGATGACTATTGGGGAAAGAAAAAAAATCATATCTCAATGTATTCTATTTTTTCGTAAATATTGAGTACAATTAATTTTAGGATGTATTTAATCCCTAAGGGGTGGGGGAAGGGCAGCAAACTAGATTTAAGGAGATGTACAAGCCCCCACCCCTCCGCTCCCTGAAAAAAACCCTGGTTTTACACAAGATAGAACAATACCATATAACTATGGTTAGGAAGAAAACCGATGGGTCCAGCCACTAGTACTACGACTTCAAGCCATGAAGGCTGAAACATCATCCCTGAAGTTAGTACAGCTAGCAACTGTCTTAGAGAGAATCATTCCTGGCATCACGTGATAAAATGCAGAGCAGTGGTAGAATATGAAAATGAAGTTAAAAGTCATGCAAACACACACACACACACACACATACAAAGCTCAACCGTGGTAATTATATATGCAATAATTGGCAGCGAGCGAGAGACTATCAGGGACAACACAAAAAATCAGGGATATATGATTGTATACATCATATATGCTTGGACGTATGTATGTAACTTTTGTACTTTGACTCTCACATTTTTTGTGTTCACTCGTTACCTTAACAACGCGCTGTTTGTCATCACTGTTCGTACTTGAAAATTCATTGCCCAACATGCCAAGCTACCATGAGACTACAATGTTAATCTTGTGTTAGTATATCCAGAGAACACGTGCATGTGAGAGTGTTGTGTGTTACATGTGCTGACTAGCTAAGAACAAACAATAAATATACATTTGCTGCTTTTTGTGTTAAGCTTCTTAGGTTCCTTCCTGTTTCTTTTGTTAGTAAGCCTTATATAGAGTTAGGATGTATACAGCGCAATAATTCCTTGGAAAAGCTTGTTTTGCTTGTACGCTAATTAAAAAAGTTGGCCGTGTAAATTGTTCAAACAAATTGTGCATGATGATTTTATAAAGATGAATTTTACCCATTGACCTTATATGTCAATTTTTTTTACTGAAGCACATCACAAGTATCCTTTTCCCCCAGCAGAAGGAAGGGTGTGTATGGTCTGTGAAATTACACCACCTCTTCACTACCGTACAAAAAACATTGTGAACAAAAACAAAACAAATGAAGCACCAAAGGTGCGAACCCTCAGTGCTATTAAACATTACCTAGCTATTATAATAATATAATCTCCTTCAAAAAGAACAAAGCAATCTGCTCATCTTATTATGGATTCTTGTCCCAAGCCTTCTCATGTAGGTGTCATTACCAGAGCTCAGGCTCAGGCACAAAGGCAGGAGGACCAGACAGCCATCGAGATGCAGGCCAGTGAAAGCGCAGATGCCACACCCCCAGAAGAGGTCTTAAGAAGTGGAAGTGAGGGTGGCACTGCCAGTGAAAGTCCATCTCAGGCATCGGCCAGTTCTGACCCACAAGATTGCAGTGAGGATGAACCTTGCACATCTCCGCAAGAATGTCCACTGACTGACGACTCAGTTGAGTTACCTGTGGCTAGTATAGGGGGTATAGACAGGATGGCCTTATGCAAACTGCAAGCTGATTGTGATTCACTTGCCAGATGTAGGCAGTGGGGTGCTAACAGAGAACTTGGCTATTTCTATTCTAATGGTTTATTGATGTTTAATCCTAAGTGTAGTAGTGACTCTGATGAAATTCTTATTCATGCGGTCATAGTGTTGCCTGAGTCATTAGTCCCAGAGATTCTAAAAGCTGGACATGACCATTCTGGCCATTTTGGCAAGCACAAAACACAGTCTATCATAGCCAGAAACTTTACTTGGCCAGGTATAGCAAGAGATGTGTCAGAGTACATTAAATCATGTAAACCATGTCAGTTACACAGCAAGCAGAACCCCAGTAAAGCACCATTGACTGTTACAGATACTCTAACGGTACCATTTGAGAAGCTTGCATTTGACCTGGTTGGTCCTTTTACTAAATCTAAGAAAGGCAGTTTTCAGTATTTGTTGACATGTGTTTGTTTATCTTCACACTATTGCTGGGCAGTCCCTTTGAAATCTATCACTTCAGAAAATGTGGCAAATGGTATGATTGCAATTTTTAAAGATTCTGGAATACCTAGAGAGATTCTTTCAGACAGAGGTACTCAGTTCCTTTCCCATATTGTCAAACAGTTATGCTCTTTCCTCCACATACACCAATTGAAGACAGCCCCATATAGGCCTCAGAGTAACGGTGTTTTAGAACGGTTACATGGCACTTTAGTTGCTACCATTAAGAAGTCGTGCAAACACAAGCTAGACTGGGCTAGCCATATTGACCTATCTGTATTCAGTTTACGCAATATGCCTCACAGAGATTACGGGTTAACTCCCTTTGAACTTGTTAATGGGAGAAAGATACCTCATATTGTTTCCTATATTAAAGAGTTGTGGGAGCATGATGCAACTGAAGGTCTTAATGTGACTAAATATATGCATGAGTTTGCAGAGAAACTAGAAGTGATCCGTTCTTGCATGGGTGAGAAATTACATGATGCTAAAGTTAGGCAAAGACGTATGGAAGATTCTAGAGATCTTAGGAGTTTTTCAGTTGGGGACAATGTGCTTTTCCGTACTCCTGGCTTAGTGAATAAGCTGGAGTCTGCCTGGCAAGGCCCTTATTCTGTAACCAAAAAGATTGGGGACATAAATTATGAGATTCAGTGGACCGATGGCAAGAAACACAAGCGAGTTGTCCACGTAAATCATCTCAAGCCATTTAATCAGGAATTGCTGTCAGTGAATAGAGTAGTTGTTGTCGCAGATGAGCAGTCTGAATTAGATTCTTCTACTTCAGTCTCAGAGCCTGATCTAACACCCACTCAGAAACAAGAGTTGGAGGTGGTTCTCTCTCAGTATGAATCTTTGTTTTCTGATAAACCTGGTCTTACTGACCTAACAGAATTCCACATTAAAACTACCTCAGAACAGCCCATTAGCTTGAAACCTTATACAGTTCCTTTAGGTCTCGAGGTACAATTCAAGGAAGAGCTAGACAACCTCTTAGATAGTAATATCATAGAACCTAGTGATTCCGCATGGGCATTTCCTGCCATCCCAGTCAAAAAGAAAGATGGTGGACTGAGGATAGTTGTAGATTTTAGGAGATTGAATGACATCACTGTGAAAGATCCATTTTATATGCCCACTATTGAGGAGATTGTGAATAAATTGGGTAATGCAAATTTCTTTTCAAAGTTAGACTTGACAAAAGGGTTTCATCAGATACCAATACATCCTGACTATATGGACAAGACTTCTTTCGTGACACCATTCGGCAAATTTCGATACAAACGACTACCATTTGGCTTGACTAACGCCCCTGCTGTGTTTCAAACAACTATGTACAAATGTTTACAACATCTCTCTCATTGTGTTAATCCTTACATTGATGACCTCATTATTTATTCTTGCACTTGGTGTGATCACTTGAGTCATATTAGTTTTGTTTTAAATACTCTCAAAACCCATCATCTCACAGCCAAACCCTCTAAATGTGTTTGGGGGGCTAAGTCTTTGGAGTTTCTTGGGAAGATCATTAGTGCTGACGGCATCTCTATTCTCCAGGCGAGGGTATCATCTTTCGTTTCTTATGTAAAACCCAATACCATCAAGCAAATGCGGTCTTTTCTGGGCCTTGTTAATTTTTATCGTGATTTCATACCTTCCCTCGCCTGTTACACTAAATCTCTTTCTTCCTCTATCACAAAGACAAGTCCCAAGAATGTCATATGGTCAGAGCGGATGTCAGCAGACTTTTCTCATATCATCTCTGCCATTTCTAACCACTCCTATCTCACCATTCCCAATATCACTGATAACTATGTACGTTTGTGTGATGCTTCTTCCAAGGGAGTGGGTGGGGTGTTATGTGTCTGTAGAGATGGGCGAGACTTACCGGTCGCGTACTACAGTCGACAGACCCGAGCCCGTGAAGAGAAATACAGTGCAAGCGAATTAGAATGTCTGGCTCTCGTGGAATCCCTTCACCATTTTAAAGGATACTTGATCGGAAAACACTTCAAAGTTGTCACAGACCACAAAGCCCTGAAAGCACTCATGACTTCGACCAGTCTGAACTCTCGTCTGTGGCGATGGCTCCTTACTATCCTTGACTTCCCCTTCAATGTCCAGTATAGACCGGGGAAGGACCACGTTATCCCTGATGCGTTATCCAGACAAGGGTGGACCGAAACGCCAGGATTGCCATGCCGAGATGCAGCGGAAGGTACTTCTTCCATAACTTTTCCGGACTCTATTTTGCCAGTACCGGACTCTATCCTTCGAAATGGGGGGAAGTGTGGTGGAGACCTGCCCTCAACATCCTCCACACTCAACTAACTTACATTAGTAATATGAATACTAACATTATACATTCATATCTGTTTGGTCTCATAAAGACAAATACCAAATTAACTTGCTCTTTCCTGTCTATTGCTAGTTTAATAAACATATTTAACTGTAAAGCTAGTTGCATTACTGTAACCTGGGTGACTTAGCTTAGAGGAACAGGGACGGCTCTCAACCACAATCCCCTCTACGCTAAGATTCATCCAAAGAAGATTCTGGTGGCAGCTACCAGTATCAACAACCCGATACTGTCAACTTAACCCCCACACCTAAATCACAGTTAATTGTCAGTAATCTCCAAAATCAGAGCATGACAGACAGACTGACAGGGAAACTACTACAAACCTCTTGCGCATACGCGCTTAGGGTTAACAAACAAACAAACAAAAAAAAAACAACCACCAACCAATATTGTCTGTTGAAAAAAATTAGCAAATTAACTGTCTACCAGTCCCAAATCCACATCGTGACTTATAAGACCTGCAACTACCTCTATGAGGTCATAAGACTTGCATTTGGTAATGGTCATCAATACTATACTGTATCATGCCAAGTTGCTTATGACCTTAGTGGTTGTCATAGCTCCTATGACTTGTCCTAGTCTTATTCTATGAACTGCATGTGAAAAATGGCCATTTTTCTTCCATCACTGCACATCTGAATACTGGAAGCCAATATATTTGGCCAACGGAAGAAAATTCTTGTTCCCTATTCTCACAACATCAGCTGACAAATGCACAAATGCTTCATAGTGACATTAGAAATTGGGGAAAGAACATACTCTTACTTCAGAAAAAGCATATGATGACTAAGCTATCAGGGTGTCATACTGGATTCTGCGCTGGGGGTGGGAAACACTGGTGTACTTGGCCAGTCTCATTTTGGAAACCCATACTGCTTTGATGGGCATGCCTATGTGAAAGTGTATATACCTTATACTTTGTCACATAATTAAAGCTTATAGCTATTGTAGCTACTTACTAAATTAAAATTCTAGGGGAACTAAGGCTTGGAAGAGATGGGGGATTTCAGGGTGCCCCTACCACCTTGGCACGAAACCTGGTTATACAAGCTAATATGACACTGTGCTTCTGAAGCTGTGATATTAGCACTTGTACGCTTAGAGAACTGACAAATTCACTGACATTGCCTCAGAGATACATAATAAAAACGGATAATCACTTAATAAACTGTTTAAACCATAATTAAGCAATGGGCAATCTGAAAAAGTCCTTCAACAACAGCTCAATGAAGAATAAGCAGATAAGTAAAATGATTTCACTGAAGTTTATCAGAATTGCATGAACTAGAATGACAGGACTTCATTTCATACACGATTTTCACTGGGGGGGAGGGGGGAGAGAGAGAGAGATAAGAGAAAGATTTGTAAAGTCACAAAAACCGTTTAGCCACATGAAAATGGTGAAGTCATGATCACGAAAACTTCGACAAACTACTACAAATTCCTACATTTTTTTCATAACTTACATTGAAATAAATTCAGAAGGGGTAAAAAAAATTACCTTCATTGTCCAGGAGCACACTACAGGATGTTAGGGTGGCCATGGGAAAAACTATGAGTGAGGATAATTTTGGTGGAGCATGTTTTAGAACAATTCAGTAACTATAAACCATTCCAACATGCACCCACACTTTCTCACAAAGAAATGAAAATTTTCAAGAGTACTATGGAACAAACAAACTGACGAGCCCTTGTCATAATATAAATTCAGGCCACCCTTGCTCTTTACTTTCATTAATTAATTAATTCATACAGTAGCTATATAGCTTAGAAAAATTGTTCAGGAAACACAACTTCACCAGGGGGGGAAAATGACCTGGGTGACCCCGTGCAGCTAAAATACTTAGAAACCCACTGACCGCTAGCCATAAAACTACTTACCCAGAAGCATAAGCCAGGGTAGACAGCGAAAGCTTCCTTCAAGTTCACCAAGACACAGTAGCGTAGCCGTATTACGAATCAGTAGACTAGCGCGCAACAATAGTTTAGACGACCACTTCCAGTCGAGAGTTTTAATGGTAAAGCGTTTTTAACTTATTTAACCTGGCGATACTTACCTACACGTAATTGGAAAAGGGTTTCCATGAGAAAATGCAGTATCTTTCGAGGCTGCTCTGGGGAGGAAACAGCCTTATTTTAACGGTCCGGCGTCTCGCGCAGCGAAGTACTTAGGGCCTGAAGGCGGTAGTTCAAGATGCACAGAGCCGCCTATGTCTACGCAACAGTACATAGCCTAACAAATATTTAACGTAGCTACATTTTCATCAATGCCGTTGGAGGGACATTAGCTATAAACTCAAGGTGGGGTCACTATCTAATTGTGTCTTTCTCTGGAAGGACCTGGGACCTGAGTGATCAAGTAAAAAACTAGTTGGGCGTCGACCGACCTACCGTAGGTCGGGTGTCAAAGCTTGCACTGAACCCGTGCTACGCTGACTCAGCTCGGCATGAACTTGAGTGGGAGTGCTAAATTGCAGGTTAGCCACAACCACTTAAGTTAACCACAACCACTTAAGTTAACCGTAGGAGCTGCAAGGCCTGAAGAAAAGTTCATTCTAGACAACATCTTTACAGTTCTTGCATGGATTTTAGCAAGAGTAATCTTGCTGTTTTATGTATCTGGTTTAAATGAACTATCAGCTGTGCTTTCCAAGATAGTTATAAGCACTGCACTAAAATGCTATGGCACTGTTTTGCACTTCTATCTGCATTTTCAAGCTATTCGAGACTAAGCTATGCTAGTGGTATTTTGTATATCATGGAACATGCAGTTGTGGTGTATTAAACTCTTTTTCTTTCTTTTTTTTTCAAAATTAGCTCAATCACTTTTATTATAGCCAAGTTTTTTTTTTTAAAACACCAGTCAAACTGAGCCGAGACGATTTCATTACAGTTTGCGTTCATCAAACTATTCTTGGATCCAAATGATATTGTAACTTGGCACTATACCTGGAAATATTAAGTTTCTTGTTTTTGTTGTACACTTGTAGGGCTCAGTCAAACAAATGAGCTTATCACATGCAATCAATACGCAATTAACACGTGTGGATGTGCATTATATTGAAAAACAACAACAACAGAAAGTTTAATAATCACATCATTTGTATTAGCATATTAACTTAATGTATAAAGTATACTTTTACTGGTAATATAAATAGCGATCATTTGAGTTGTATTTTTATACATGTGCGAGTGTGTATATGTAACAATCCAATATAGCTAACAGTTAAGAGTGCAGCCAGTCTGAATGGCAAACAGTATCCGCCCATTTCCCAGTAGCAAATGATTGTGACAAGATGTAGAGTATACATTCATCATATGAATAGATTCTAATTAGCACAAACTGTACCTCTTGACCATAATGCTTTTAACTTTCAGCAGCTGGAATAAATAGAACCAGGGCTTTGCTAGCTCTTGTAGTCCATCATGATTTGCTTAGGTTGTGGTGCTGAAATACCAAGTAAAGACAGGAGAGCCTTAGACAATCGTGATGCTATCTTCGATGGAAGTGATAAGAGAAGAGCTCCAAAAATGTGCAGAAAATGCTTTCTAGCATATAAGAAGTACAGTAACTCCCATGATGTACTGCAAGACAACTTGCAAAAAGCCATTGCAGCTCTCTGGATCTGGCTTCTTCTTTTACTCCACCACTTTCGAAGAGACCACGAATACACAAGCCATTACCATCTGCAGGACCTAGCTCGAGCAACAGATCGCCAGATGTTTTGGTATGTCATATGTGATATTTAACTAGCATAGCTATAATTGTTGAATAACGTAAATGAGTATAACCTCACACATACAGTAATCTCTCTCTTGAGAAACTATTGTGTGGGGGCCGGATATAATAATTGTTCGATTCAGAAAATTGAAATAGCTTATAAACATTCTGATTGATGTCATAGCTACATAAAATATTTCAAATAAAATAAGTCATTTCATTTCTCAAGACAGATGAAAAATGATTATTCATATTAAAGTAAGACTTGTCTCCATCTGATTCTTTTTTTTTTTTTCAGGTGGATGTTAAATATTGCAACTCCAGACGCTATGTGCTCACTCCCAAGCGCAAGCCTATTGTGAAGGCTGTTGCTCGGAGGGGCATGAAAGCTGTTGGTTTACAAGCCTTGAAAGACCCTGAGACAAGGAAGCACATATTAAAATTACTAGGAAGAGAAATGACTAGAGAAGTGAAAACAATGTCCTCGTGCAAAGTTAATTCTATTCTAAAGAGTCAAGATCGAAAGCTTCTCAAGGAATTTACCTGGAATATGCTTGACAAGGAACTTTCAACTCATGCACCTCTATTGAGACACTTTGCTGTCAGCAACATCTACTAGAGTCCCTCGTTCCAACACCAATGCTGTGGTGGGCATATGTGCTGCAATAATTCTCAGTCACAGAAACAAGAGTATGAGCCTTGTCCAAAAGATAAATTCTATTATCATGTATGCTGGGCACTGTTCAAAAAGGGTTAGGTAGTATTTATGTACTTGTTTGTGTGTGTATGTGCCTCATAGTAGTATGTACGTTGTGTGGGCATGTGTGGTCCTAAACAAACAATTTCTACTGATTTAAGTGTCACTGTTTATGACTCACAATGAGCATTTTTCACGAAATGAATTTGAAGTCGCAGTGTGCATAATAAATTACTATTATTATTGTTATTATATTATTATTAATAATATTATTATTATATTTTTTATTATTATTATTATTATTATTATTGTAATAATTATTATTGCAATATATGCAGTAAGCTTTATCCTCTTTAATTAGGTCTATGAGAGACTACACAAACTGAATGTTTCTGTGTCACACTCGACTGTAATTCGGCTGCTGGATAATGTTGGGAAGGACCATGATCAGCAAGTTAAAGAATGGAGAGATGAAATTACAGCCACATTGGACTCCACTAATGAGGTGGTAAGTAATTATGAAGTGAAGGGGAAAGTATGATTACTTAGCCCTTTATTTAAGTTTTAAAAATATCCAATTGGAAATTTCTGCAGCAAAGTCAGAGGGCACCATGGCACTATTCAGCAGTGAGCGATGATGATCCGTTTGATGATTCTTCCAGTGATTCTGACTCTGACAGTTCTTGGAAGAGCTACTCACCTATAACGTCAGATGATGAAAATTTCAGTGACCCAGACTGTTCCTCTCCTGGTGGTGCTTTAGACACTACTGATGATGATGAAGTTGATGATGATAGTGAGCCATCATCTACTGGTAGTTTTTCAAGCCAGCTGGCAAGTACCAATCTACAACAAAATCACCCTCAGCAAACCTCTAAACAAGGTGAGAAAGATTGTAACATGAATCTAGTAACAGTTGCTATGGGAGATAGTTACTATGTCCTACAGTAGCCAAGCTGTCATAGGCTGTGTTTAGTATCCTGTGGGGAATTATAACCCTTTTACTTCTTCTCCACTCGAGTTCCGTCAATCAAGTTAGCTAACGACAGTCTAACTTTTAAGTTGTTTTAATATTGGTTACTAAGACAGAACTAAACTGAGAACAATGATACAATGCTTAAATAGAATATGTGAGTATGACGTAGTTATTCAAATGTCCAATCAAATAAATACAGGTGATGGAGCGAGGACGAAGTTGTTCGACGAACATCGTACCCTGCAGCAGAAGTGCCCGATTCACGGTGTGCAAACTAAAATACAA
>WLWD01005261.1_pt1 | contig 12965 bp, 6 predicted proteins | sample 6712731 | NCBI WGS metagenome assembly WLWD01 (sample SAMN12718690, study PRJNA576275) | sponge metagenome | isolation source: marine sponge | host: Mycale hentscheli | place: New Zealand: South Island, Marlborough, Capsize Point | collected 2014-11-01
TTTTTATCTTGAGCTAAACCAGTTTTGCATGTATGCATATGTACTTACAGTATCTGTCAGTTTAAGAGTGTGATTAATTAAGCCGACTCTAGGTTTTATTGAAACATTGCAACATAGGATCATTGAGGTTATGCTTGTATTGACTTGCTAGAATAGGTTACTGCCTCACTGCTATTTATATTGTTAGCCGTCTCCATTACATGAAGTTTACAGTCTTCATAGCACTTTCTGGATAACAAGCAGGGGGTTGATGCAGGAAGTTTGATTGGGGGGAGGGGAGGGGGGCTAACTCAGCTTAAGAGGGTGAAATCCCGTGTTCTTCCCCCCCCGCCCCCCCCCCCCCCCCCCCCGCCCCCCCCCTTCTACAAAGTTGGGGTGTGGTTGTATGGTCTATTTGTTGAGCACACTATCTTTTTGAATTACATGTATGGTTATTTTTGTGCAGATTTACATGCATGAACAACAGATTTTCTTAGTTTTAGTAGAAATATGACATACATAAAAAAAATTTGGTATCCTTTTAGCTTGTTTTTTTTCTTCCTTCCAGCAGTGTTTATCATAAGCAATCAATTGGTATAATGGCTTCAGTGAGTGTACTTATGTACTTGGCTACGTCCCACCAAGCTCACAGATATGACGCCCTCACACTAATCCTGTATATACATGTGTACACACATCTGGAGTACTGTATGTACTGGTATAATTAGCTTCCCTTTTCCCCTTTACTTCTTCCTTAAAATCATATACTTATATAATACATACTTGTCCCTTAATGTTTGGTTATATTTTCCAATAACGTGGTTTGAGAGAGAATTTGTGCACAAGCTTAGAGGGTACATACTGTACATACCAACATGATGCATGTGAAAGTGACATACAGGGGGTATATTATGTGTATGCAGACAAGCTTGTCTTTTCTTACTGGCCTGAGTGATAGATAAGACCAGTTTATACATAACTTCTAGCTACACTTCCTTTGCCTGTTGTTTATTTACCTTAGTTATGACTTGTGTTTCAAATTTAGACCTTCCTCTCTGTAAATATTTGTAAACACTAACACATAATTGGTTAAGCTGTCATACCTATATGTGCATATACTTTGTGCTTTCTTTAAGGTTAAGCAAGAATGCTTACCAGAGCATAAGTTCTGCACTAGTAAATGGTTGCAAAATATTAATTACATAGGTACTTAACAACTACACGACACTGTCCAATCAAAGTAGGTATGGAGGTGTGTGGTAAAGCATTTCTATGGCTTCAAAACAGGCAGCCACTGGAAAATAAATATAATATTGAATTACCAGAAATAGAGTAGCAATGAAAATCTACGACATTAATAAATATATTATTTGTGGTTAAGTTCTTTAATGCACGAAGGCACAAGTATGCCACTATCCAGTGACTTACTACTACCAAACTTGGAGGTGTGGTCATGGAAAGCAAGCTTAGAGGGCATGAATTTGCACATCAAGTGTGCTAATATTGTATTAAACTGGTTATGTTAAACAATTAATTGAATTTTATATGTTAAGATGCGACAAGCTGATTACAGGCTGGACATTGGTGAAATTGACGGAGTGGTTATATAATTTTTCAGTACTTGATGTCATATATTTGGTTATCACGATGCACATAATATTATTTAATACAGTCAGTACATTCAGTGGTGTATTTGTTAGGGTCGCGAGTCTTCCCTGAGAGGGGTGTGGTCACATCTGCATAGTCATGAGTCTTTTGTAGAGAAGCTCTGCTTCTCTGCCCAGTTGGAGGTGAGGGAGTTGGTATTGTATATGATTGGTTTCTAGCAGGTTTGTTATCATCACTTTGTTATGTAACATATGACGCGATATAACATATGACGTACGTGGCATGGTGTGCTTTATATTGTGTAGGGTCATAGAGGATGTGTCAACTGCCTCCAGTGGAACAATGATGGAAGGTAAGAAGGGAGAGAAAAAATGCTAACTAGCAATTTTAATGTATATATTATATATATTATATTATATAATACTGTATATATATTATATAAATATATATATATATTATATACATTATATATATTTATTTTTTGGGTTTTTTATGTTGTTTGTTTTTTCAGCTATGTAACTAGTGTGTCATCTTATAGAAATTAAATTTGGATTAATATCATTGACAGATTTATCAATTGATACAACACTTTCAGCTTTTACATTTTACAGGTCTCCTAAACTAACAAATATACATATATATTTATATACAGACCTAAAAATAACACTCAAAAATTGTCTGGACAATTTGTCCGAACAAATCAAAGTTTGCCTGGACATTGACTTATTTGAGTGGTCAACCCATTTCATTATTCAAATTATTGTTATTACTAAACTGGTCAGAGTATGGTTAAATAATGATGAACTAAATAATCATGGTGTGAATTTATAGTTCATGCACTACTATCATTTATTATAACCTTATATGATTTAAATAAGTGAGTTAGTGATAGTTGTTGAGAAATAGTTAACTAGCAGTGCCAGTCCAGTCGTTCATTGATAACGAGCACTAGCTACAAAAGAAGCTACAGCTAATAGCACTTTTTTTTTGCTGACAACAGGAAATAAACTTATGAAGGGATCTTAGATTTCTTGGACACAACCGTACAAGCCTAACAAGAAGCTAAATCAGAAGAACACCGCAGAAAACTTGAGGGAAAGGTAGCAATCGACTCCACGCACGCAATCAATCTCTGAAGAACTGAAATTGCTGATTCAGCACAATCGGAAGGCTCACACGACTGACTTAATTATTGCTTCCCGGCCCGTCGCGTATTTCCAGCGAGTGAGAAAACTTTATTTCTGGTTCTTTTTTATGCAGCACCTTTTGGCCCGGACACAATGACCATGCATATCATTGATTGTGCGGTCCAAATCAAGTTTTGTACGGTAATTGACCGATGTCCCCATGTTATTTTTAGCTCTGTATATATAATATATAATATATTATATTATACATATAATATATACAGGGTTTCAAACAAGCTATGGGAGCCTAGGATCTCCTCCCCCCTACATTCAACTTTCCCACCCTAAAATGAGCCCCCCCCCCCTAATTTCTTTTTTATCCCAACTTGTCAGTATAAGATGTGAAATCTGGCCTTACTCTAAGGTTAGTTGGTTTAATTATGTCCAACACTCCTTCAAAATCAACACTTACTAGTTCTAGTCATTTCATTTTATGTGCATTTAAGACACTAATTATCAAGCTTGGATGCCCTCCTTGTCAGTTTTTAGCTCTGCAAATTCCCCCCACCCCTCCTAGCGAAAAATCCTGTATGAATCCCTGATAAATATCTACAACTTAGTCCGAATGGCTTATTTTAATCTGAGGTTCTAATAATTTAGTATCCTATATACGAGATAACAAAAATATTAAGTTACCAGTTTTATCCTTTTTTTATTTTCTAATTTGGCTTAAGTTCTGATATCACTGCAACTCTGAAGCACAGTGTGTCTGTTACAATCACTAGTAGTATACTGTAGCTATGTATGTGACTCCATGTAGCTAGACTAATTATATTATTGTCATAATAATAATAGTAATTCCCCCCCTCCCCCCACCCCTCCTGGCGAAAAATCCTGTATGAATCCCTGATAAATATCTGCAACTTAGTCCGAATGGCTTATTTTAATCTGAGGTTCTAGTAGCTGTATTAATTTATCTTGGCACCCATTTCAACCCAAGCGTGACATTCAAACTGATAGATGTAGCCCTACACATAGCTCCACCCGGTTGACATTCAATGCATGTGTATGTATATAAACTTACATGAGATTGCCATTACGTGCCAGCTTCCTTTTTTTACTTGCAGTTATGACCAGCCATGACTTACCCAGTGGTGTAGGAAGGGGGGTGGGGCTCAGGGGGCTGGAGCCATCTCTCCCCCCCCTCCCCCCCCATAATCTAACGAGGTGATTTCTCACATGAACACTTTTGAACCACAAAAAAAAAAACATGTACTTGGAGCCCCCCTATACCGAAACATCTTCCAACACCACTTCTTACCTGCTATTATGTATCTACTGTAGTTGATCGTTAGGATTATTATACTAGATCTGGGTGTTATTAAGTTAACATTACGTGTTTATTTATTTATTTGTTATAATCTCAGCATTCTGGCGTCAGGCTCTGATGATGTGACTGCTATATTGTGGGATCCTTACCAAAAGAAGGCGGTGGCCACTATGCACACTGGGCACACTGGCAATATTTTCTCTGTGAAGGTAAGCTTCTATTAGCTGAATGTGCATCCCAAAATGCATGAGTACTTGTAGCAATTGTTATTATTAATCATTCAGTCATTCTCGGCTGAAATAATTATAAGAGTAGAAAAAGGTTTTCGGTTGTAACAGCCAATATTATGTTAGTTAAAAATTAGCCCGATATTTTGACTTCCTGCTGAAGAGGACTTTGAAAGTTTTAATTGGCTGTTAGGACCGAGAAAATGTGCTATTATTATCATTTATGTGCTGGGTTTTAATCTGAATGTATAAACTTTTTAGTCTGTTAATTTGATGGTGTTTCTATAAAATGATGGCAAGCATGTGTTGTTGTTTTTTCTATTTCAAGCTGTTCACTAACATATTGTATACTAACCATTTCAGGTTTTGGATTAATTTGTATTTATTTTTTCCCAACCTTGCATTATGTATGTATAACAATTCATTGGCCATTGAAACTTGCTATATACATGTGTACATTGTATGTCGCTATCTCATAGCTAGCCAAATTCTTATTTTTTTATTTTACTTATTAAGATAGCACTGAATTCTTAGGCTTTTAATGTTGTACAACACCATATGATCTTCTACAGATGGTAACGTTAAAAGTTTGGGGTATTTTGTTATTATTGGTACCACCTGTATCCCTTCCCCCCCCCCCCTCCTTCCCCTTCCTCCTCCCAGTTTGTGCCTTTTACTGGAGATAAGCAGCTCTTGACTGGTTCAGAAGATGGAGAAGTTAGACTTCACGATCTGTCCACCTTTGACACCACCAGAGTAAGTGCAAGATGTACAACTATGTATCTATAAGTCTCTGGGTCAGACACTTTATTTGTTGGGAAACATTTTTATTACTAACAGTATATTTGCTGATAAACGAAATACCAACTTTTAGTTGTATTTATCGTTGCATACAGTGTGTGTAAGTCTAGCTTTTATGTCCTAATCAGTGGATATGCTCTTTCTCTAGTATCCCCATTTCCTCCAGTGCACCATGGTCTTTCACCCATGAATTTTTTTCAGACAGATGATAGTCAAGTTATAAAAAAACAAGATTAACCAATGAGAAATACCCCAACAAAACCACATATACATTGTTTAGCAACAAACTTCAAAATTTGTAATTAGCAGGTAATTTTTTGAATTTTTACAGTAGGAGTCAAAAAAAAAGTTTCGAATTCCATTCCGTAGTACGGCCCTAAAACGGTAGTTTTTAAACCGTAGTTTTTATCGTTGCGTTCCATACCGTTTTGATTAAACGGCCGACACCGTTTACTAAAACAGTAAAAAACGGTGAAGCATTTCTGTCGATTCACAGATATTTTCTAGCTAGAAACTCTTCTATAGCTATATCAGCAAGCTAAGGCCTTGTATCGACCATTAAACGCTACGGGGATAGTGCAAAAAAGCTTGTATAAAATTTTAACTTGCTTCAATAAAGCTGCAGACTGAAGTTCCGACGGGCACAGAGCTATAATGAGGTCCGCACTTCGTAGATCTTCTGTTAGCTACTGGTGGACCTCCAGTAGTAAAAAATCTAAGCCCGAGAAGGCCCTAACATCGAGAAAACGTCGATACTGTGCGGTGGTCGAACTAACAATTCTCCTCGAGACAACTTCGAATAGGACGGCTTCAAATTTTTTTTAACCCGAAAAGCTCCGCCTCCGGAGTCTGTAAACAAAAAATCGGAACTTTTTATTGGATAAATGATTTTTTATATTTCTTTGAGCGAGACATACGGTGAACGAGAAAGATTAAAACGGTAACGCGGTCGAACGGAACGGCCGTTTTTCAACAAACGGCGTACCGTTTTTTCCCCGTTTTTTAATTGTGCGACGCCGTTCTACGGAACGGAATTCGAAACTTTTTTTTGACTCCTACTGTATGTAATAATACAGGTCATTATTGTATAATCACTTCAAATAACAGAATTATAGCTGGAAGAAATGGAAAAAAAAAGAGTTATTATAAGCATAATAATTCGTAAAACAGTTTTATTCAAATACCATAATGACAACGTTGAAGTGTCACTCGTACAACAAGTGAGTGTGATGTTCATTTTGCCACATCTCAGTCAATAGGTCAAGCTGTTCAAGTTTTATGATTTTTTTTTGTGACCGTGGGTAGTCTTACTGCCACATGGCGATTACACCAGTGAAAGGGTTAGTAGTATCTAGATATGATGTATTCTGTATCTTATTTAATTTCCGCAGGTGTGGGGATGTTGTGAAAGTCGTGTCAAGCGTCTGGCCACTTCTCCCAGTTCTCCCTCCCTTTTCTGGTCGGCTTCTGAAGACGGGTGCGTGCGGCAGTTTGACGTGCGAGAACCTCACACCTGCTCTCGTGCCGGCACCTGTCGAAACGTCCTCATCGATCTCCGCTCCCATTCGCAGACGGCCGCACACGTGCAGTGCAAGTGCATCGACGTCAATCCCGTCAAACCGGAGCAGATTGCCGTGGGCTCCATGGATCCGTATGCCAGAATTTACGATACCCGTCTTTGCTCGTTGAAGTCGTTCATTTCGTCCAATCAGGGAGTTTCCCGGGACGGGGATTTAAGCTGCATTGCGTGCTTTTCTCCTGGACATTTAAATAAACCTTTTTATCGCCCAACAAAGAAGTCTTGCAGTAGCACAGTGGCGACCACTTACCTAACCTTCAGTGCAGATGGAAGGGACTTATTGGTGAATCTGTCAGGAGACCAGGTACATGTTTGTGGGTGTGGTCCAGGGGTGTGGCTGGGAATACATGTATAGTAGGAGGTACACGCTAACTAAGGAAAGTAAGGATGATATAAAAATGGATTAAATGAGAATGCGTATTTCCTGTTTTCGCTTAATATCACGGAATTCATTTAAGTGGCATTATTTAAGAGAGTCTGTAATGTCATTGCCAGTCTATTAGAAACTGTGTATGCAATGATGTTATATTAGATAACATGTACATGTGTATAGGAGGAGGAGCAGTAGTTGCACTGTATACATAATATACATATGTGACCGTCTACGGGAAAACCAGGCACAACGCGGCGTGCGTAAATATCGAGAAAAGATCGATCAATTTCTTAAAAATGTATTGTTTTAAGCCGACGGAAGGGAACGGTTAGGTCTATTATAGCGGGAACGACTTAAGCTACGACGATAAAACTTGGAGAGCTCAATATCTGGATGCCGACAACTCTGTAAGTGCAAAAAAATAAATTTCGAAGTGTGCCGCGTTTCCTGTAGACGGTCACATATATATACATGCATGTGTGTACAGACATTCGTTAAAAAATAACTCTTTACAATTCAGCCTAATCCAATAAGATAAAGAAAATCTCTTGCATTTGAGTACAGGCCATTTAACTTTTTAGTGTATTAATAAGGCTTCTCTATTTGTGAAAAAAAAATTTCTGTCTGTGTCAGTTGATTAACAGTTTAATGAATCCTTTATATCCATTTTTTATTTCTGTTAGGTGTATTTGTTTGACACAACACAATACCTCCCTCCGGTATCGTACAACTTTGACAAATCTGACTCTGCTTCACTGCCGCAGTACACACCCACAGCTTACTCAGCCAGGCCACACCCTTGCACGCTGGGAGACATCAGTACCAAGCTAACCGCCCACGTATCGGAGCCGCATCTTGTCCCGGGGGCGGCACTAGAAGAGGCGTACATTAACGAGGATATCGTGAGACTTCGCGACGAAGGCAAGGAGCTGTATAAGGCAGACCGTGTGGACGAGTCGTTGAGGTGTCTGAACATCGCCATCTCTCGCTGCCCCGACTGGTATATCCTATACTTCCTCAGAGGAACCACTCTCTACTCCAGGAGATGGTGGGTTTATTGAGGATTATGTAGTATGCAGGGGTTCATTTAGGAATTAATCTAAGGGGGGTGAATGAGCTTTCGCTATCTTAAGGGGGTTGCACCTTTCATACATAATTAAGATGGTAGAGGATAGGGCTTCAGTTACAAAGACAATAACTAGAGCAGCAGTAAACTTCTGATTTAATCATTTGCAATCACTTTCATTATTCACATTTTAACTTTCCTTTTTGCTTACGAAAGTCTTAAAAAAATTTCAAGGTGGGGCAAAATGACTTCAAGGGTGGGTGACTGCCCCCCTTGGCCCCCTCCCCTAAGTGAACCCCTGGTGTGTGCAAGTGTGATGGTGTATGTTTATAAACTGTATTTCCAATGTAAGTACACATTTTACAAAGGGACATATATTATCACCAATGAAGGAGTAAGACTGGTATTCTCCTTGTTTGTCTGGGCTCCCCCTGACATATGAGATTGTACAGCTGGTACAGGGTGAGCACTGGTCTAGTAAACCATAATCATATTCATGCTTTCCCACAAGTATCACCTACGCTCACACATAAATTGGAATTCATGTGAAATCTACTAAATAATCCTAACGTGTTTCCTGAGCTTCATCTGATTTTCATTTGGTGGTGCTACGTGAAGCCTTGCAAATTATATTGAGCCAACCAGACATTGCATGCAATTAATTTGTTTCTTCACGGGTGGTCCTTTGAAGTTCAGCCATCTGTCAGCACAGTGCACCCACAAGCCTAGCATTCGTTGGGTTGCAGCCATTGTCAGTGGTTGTAAGGAAGATATTACAATATGGAAAAATTCCATGCAGACCAAGAGTATTTCATTCACTTTCTACTTGATGATTAGAATGTATTCACTTAAATTTGAGTAAAAATTTTAAGTGGATGAAGGAGGGAAGTTGCATTATTGTATTAATTATTACTTTATCATTGCAGCTGTTGCTGATAGTATTGTAAATAATAATAATAATAGTAATACTAATAGTAATTACTATTATTAATATTATTACTGCTATTATTATTATTTTATTATTATTTTATTATTATTATTATTATTATTATTATTATTATTATTACTATTATTATTACTATTATTATTATTACTACATATTATTATTACCATTGTTTGGTAATAGGAGTGGTGATGTGTACGCAGCTCTTAGAGACATTGAAAGGTCTCTTTCACTAAACTCCACCCACCGTCTCTCCAAGCAGCGAAGAATACAATGTTTGATAGAGCTGGGGATGACAGAAGAAGCCTCCAGGTTTCTAGACGACTACAGCTACCATCATCCTCATGACATAAAGTTCATGGAGAAGACAAGCAAGGACTTGAAGGACAAGGAAGAAGCAGGGAAGACAGGTATGGATATAGGATGTGTATTGTATTAGTGTTAATTATTACTGTCATGAGCAGGACAAGTAGAGTCAGCCCTAATGTAGGAATAGACTGTGGTAGTGCAAGTCTAAATACGTCAGGGTTTTCACTTTCTACTTCCACTTTGTTCCAGTTATAAAAAAAAATTGTCCAATTAATTCAAAACCCTTTACCAGAAGTGTTGTCAATCGTTGTACAATTGGTTCACAATGTGGAGGGTGTGAAACTTATTATGCAAGGTGTGAAATGTATTACCAAATCTGTACGCAGCAGATAACTATTGATTAAATGGCATTGTAATCTGACTTCATTTGACATAAATTTCATTCCGCATTGCACAATGTTATTTTGTTCGTTGACTTGATTTTTTTTATTGCTTTTTTTTATTTTGTGCTTGATACATTGCACTTATTTAAGTAGCTAGCTTTTCTATTAGAAAGCTGGTATTGGTTAGTCCAGTCAGTTTATCCAATTGCGACTATATTAGAATAGCAGATGGAATAAAACAAACATTCACATAGTTGGAGATGTTTTTTTGTTATGTGTGTGTATTACGATATTTTATGTATTACATGTAAATGTAGCTGTCCCAAATGGAAGTTCAAGCTATCATCATACGAGCAATGGCCGTCATCGACCTTCAACCTCGCCGCAAATTAACCAATCTATAGGTGACTATACTAGCAGGTTCGGAGGTCACTGCAACACGCATACAGACATCAAAGAAGCAATCTTCCTCGGCGACCGCAGCAACTATGTGGCCGCTGGTAGCGACGATGGAAATATCTTCATCTGGCAGAGAGACAACGGCAATCTCGTGCGAGTGCTACGTGGAGACTCATCGATTGTGAACTGCATGCAGTGGCACCCAACTTCTGCTATTATGGCTACAAGTGGAATAGAGAATGTGGTTAGGCTTTGGGAGCCTTGGAATGAGGATCAGGAATTGGACGCAGACACCAGAGTGGTCAAAGATATGTTGAAAGTCTGCAAGAATAACCAGCACCGGGTGAAAGTGGACCCGTTCGAAGTAATGCTGATGAGGATGGGTTTTAGATTGGCCATGGCTGAAGGTGCTGCTGCCATGGGTGCAAGTGGGTCGAGAGATGCTGACTCGCATGCTGATGACGAGATGGGGGAGGAGCAGGAGGCGTGGCCTAACCAACCGAGGAGCAGGGAAAGAGAAGAGAGGCAGGGTGAAGGTAGCCGGGAGGACTGGAATGACCTGGGTTGGATAGAGAACCCAAGGAACTGCAGACAGAGCTAGTTTGGTACAGGGTGGGTTGAATTGAATATACGTTGGTAGCTGGGTTTATTGATTTCTCTATTGGATTATCAGAGCTGCAGCCATACTCTCTAACGCACGGCATGCAGCAGTCATTTCTGTATCAAATCATCATATTATTTATACTCCTGATTCTTTTGTTTTTTGTAGAGTTCTCATTGATTACTTGGTTTGTGGTTTGTCTGTCAGTGGTTTGGTATACTATACAGTGTTTATACTTATCTTTTGTGGTTCATATGATTGTTGTGAAACATTTGACATGAGAAGCACTTCCAATGCGATGCATTCAATTGGATTCATTTTTATGTAATGGAATAGTATCCTTGCATGCATTTCTCACTGATTTTATGTTTAAAGATAATCCCTGCTTGTAGTAAGACTATATCTATTACTTTCCAGATTCTAAACTTTATTAAATATAATATATTTTATTAATAATAATTAATTTGGTATTTTTGTTAAATAGAATTATAGTTTTAATTGCTGGACACAAAAAAAAATATGATACTGTAGTATTTTGATTCCAAAGTAGCACACGAATTAATGTTCAGGAAACTTCTCAAACTGAGTGAAAGAAAGAAAATGTGCTATTTTGTACTGTATTAATTTCAGCATTCTTATTACTGTAATTTGTTCTTTGAAGTTGTGTTTGTTGGTTTGTTTTGATGAGCAGTGATGGTCAATTTCAATTATTGTTTACTAACTTTTTAATTTTCATAAATTTTTCATTGGTAAAATTAATAAATCAGTTATTATTTAAATAGCTAATGTCTGAAGTTTTTGTAACTTTGCAGCGGTAATTTGAATGCTAAAAAAAAAGGTGTTATCTGCTTTAACTCTGTTGACGAGGTAGCTAAACTGAAAGAAATAAACTTGACTGCAATCAGTTATTTTAGACTTGGCAAGATACAAAGAAAAATACAAGTTTACCTGGGGCCAGATAGTTAACTACTTAAACTTGAAACTAACTTTTGAGCAGTTAGAGGCATTGAAGTAACAACTCTTGAAAAATTATCTGCTGGTCACAGCAAAGTAACTGATAAATAATTATATTATATGGGTGAAAATACATTGTATCTAGCTAGGAATGATACTTCTCCCATGTTAATTTTAGATATAAATTTTCAACAAACACTATGTCTTAGTTTTAAATTGTGCACTAGTTTAATAGCTACTAGTTGTTGTTTGTTTGTTTTTTAGCACATCTCAATTTAGTTTAGTTTTGCTAACTAAAATTTGCACATCTAGCTAGCTAGGTTTTGTGTTTAGTTTTTTAGCTAAATACGCAATTTTGGTAGCTTATATTGTTAACTTCACTAGCATTGCTTTTCTTTAATAATATAGCTAGGCATTTCATCACACCATACAGTGACCCTCTCATCAATACAAAATAATTGAACATGACTTGGAGCCTACAAGGTGACAGAACTAATTAATTATATTAATTTTGGGGGGCCACAGTATTGTGTGCCCAAACTAAGACTAGCTAGTAAAGAAAGTGATTGAGCTATCTCTTTTATTTCTAATAGAAAAGTTAACTAGTAGCTAAGACTTAACAATATTTTTTCATCTCTATACAACAATAATGGTAGCTAGAGTATTTTTGATTTAAGGATATTTCCTATATAGAATGATCGTTTATGCATGTAGCTGTCTATCTTGTAACTAACTAAACTAAAACTATATTTTAGTTAGACTAAAAGCCTCTGAATCCCACAAAGTTTGACATTACAACTAAACACTGAAAGGCAATAGGTTCTTGTAAGCAAAAAATAGCTATTTATAATAACGATATGGCTTAATGTTTGATCTTATCAAGGCATTGTTTAATTGAGCAATTGAGGGATACCGAAGAGTACCCCTTGCATCTCCAGGGAACCGATCTATCCAATTGGATATTACGTGAATTAAAAGGTCCCCATCGTTGTCTGAGATAAATGAGTCTGACTAGAGTTTTGAGATTTCATCATAGGTGAATCCTAAATGATAGGCAATGGATAACCACTTGTGCCTGGCTGGCCATAAGTGTTGTATTATAGGGAAATAATCAGCTTCCACCAGTAAACCATCCGCTGTAATGAATTAGACATTATAAACTAATAATAATAATAATAATACAAAGCTAGCTAAATACAGCATTGGCATGCTATGCACCAAAATATGATTCTCATCACACTTGCAATCATTGATTGTTTTAAACTGATATAGCAATAAAAAGATAG
>WLWD01004336.1_pt1 | contig 12937 bp, 3 predicted proteins | sample 6712731 | NCBI WGS metagenome assembly WLWD01 (sample SAMN12718690, study PRJNA576275) | sponge metagenome | isolation source: marine sponge | host: Mycale hentscheli | place: New Zealand: South Island, Marlborough, Capsize Point | collected 2014-11-01
ACCTGACCGTGCTACAGCCTCACCTGACCGTGCTACAGTCTCACCTGACCGTGCTACAGTCTCACCTGACCGTGCTACAGTCTCACCTGACCGTGCTACAGTCTCACCTGACCGTGCTACAGTCTCACCTGACCGTGCTACAGTCTCACCTGACCGTGCTACAGTCTCACCTGACCGTGCTACAGCCTCACCTGACCGTGCTACAGCCTCACCTGACCGTGCTACAGCCTCACCTGACCGTGCTACAGCCTCACCTGACCGTGCTACAGTCTCACCTGACCGTGCTACAGCCTCACCTGACCGTGCTACAGTCTCACCTGACCGTGCTACAGTCTCACCTGACCGTGCTACAGTCTCACCTGACCGTGCTACAGCCTCACCTGACCGTGCTACAGCCTCACCTGACCGTGCTACAGCCTCACCTGACCGTGCTACAGCCTCACCTGACCGTGCTACAGTCTCACCTGACCGTGCTACAGCCTCACCTGACCGTGCTACAGTCTCACCTGACCGTGCTACAGTCTCACCTGACCGTGCTACAGCCTCACCTGACCGTGCTACAGTCTCACCTGACCGTGCTACAGTCTCACCTGACCGTGCTACAGCCTCACCTGACCGTGCTACAGTCTCACCTGACCGTGCTTCAGTCTCACCTGACCGTGCTACAGTCTCACCTGACCGTGCTACAGTCTCACCTGACCGTGCTACAGCCTCACCTGACCGTGCTACATTCTCACCTGACCGTGCTACAGTCTCACCTGACCGTGCTACAGTCTCACCTGACCGTGCTACAGTCTCACCTGACCGTGCTTCAGTCTCACCTGACCGTGCTACAGTCTCACCTGACCGTGCTACAGTCTCACCTGTCTTTGTATCATAAAGATGAACTTCATTTGTGAGTCCTCTCTCATAGCTTGCTCCTGGTTGCATTATCTCTGGTGTCTTATCCAGACCATAACTCCCACCCACTACCCACAGCTGGTCCTGGTAAGTGATCATGCAACACCAAGTCTTCTTCCCAGGTCCACCATCAGAGCTGCCATTACACAGTTCTCTCCAGGTCCATGTGTCGGTATTTAACTGGTACAGAGATCCAGAATAAGACGATCCTACATGACCTCCATAAAGATAGAGGTGTTGCCCTGCTATAGAGCAGCCACCGTCACCCAGCCCAGGAGGAGGAGGTGGGCTCTTGGAGAGTTTCTTAGTCCATGTTTCAGTGTTGACACTGTATACAAATACAGCCTCAGGCTCCTTGTCTCCTCTTCCACCCCATAAATACAGAGTATCTCTAGTGGAGGCTGTAAATTGTCCAACTCGGGGAGACGGGGAGGCTTGTCCACAAGCCATGCACACACAATGAAGCTGTAGAGAGGTAGGCCGCGGTATTTCTCGCGAGCTCCGCCCAACAATCTGCAGCAGAAGCCACACCCCTTAGTGAATGACATGCGCAATGCCTATGTCATTGTGGCGCTACGACGCTCGCGCGTTGTATTTTCACTCGGAAAAGTTCAGGAGCAGAGCTGTGATGATTGGAGCCTTAAAAAATATTTAATTGATTATTGAGTTCAAGAATAGAAAAAATAAGTAAAAAAATTATGTCTTTGGCAAAATGTCAATCTGGCACCCTCTGGAGAAGTAATACACGTAGATGAAAGTAGTGCTCTGTGTGCAGACATTTAGCTCAGTCTAGATCACCAAGCACTAGCTCAGTCTAGATCACCAAGCACTAGTCAGTCTAGATCACCAAGCACTAGTCAGTCTAGATCACCAAGCACTAGTTCAGTCTAGATCACCAAGCACTAGTTCAGTCTAGATTACCATGCACTAGTCAGTCTAGATCACCAAGCACTAGCTCAGTCTAGATCACCAAGCACTAGCTCAGTCTAGATCACCAAGCACTAGTCAGTCTAGATCACCAAGCACTAGTTCAGTCTAGATCACCAAGCACTAGCTCAGTCTAGATCACCAAGCACTAGTCAGTCTAAATCACCAAGCATTAAAGCTCAGTCTAGATCACAAAGCAACTAGAAAAAAAAATCAGTCTAGATCACCAAGCACTAGTCAGTCTAGATCACCAAGCACTAGTCAGTCTAGATCACCAAGCACTAGTTCAGTCTGGATTACCAAGCACTAGTTCAGTCTAGATCACCAAGCACTAGTCAGTCTAGATCACCAAGCACTAGTTCAGTCTAGATCACCAAGCACTAGTCAGTCACCAAGCACTAGCTCAGTCTAGATTACCAAGCACTAGCTCAGTCTAGATCTCCAAGCACTAGTTCAGTCTGGATCACCAAGCACTAGCTCAGTCTAGATCTCCAAGCACTAGTTCAGTCTAGATCACCAAGCACTAGCTCAGTCTAGATCACCAAGCACTAGCTCAGTCTAGATCACCAAGCATTAGTCAGTCAAGATCACCAAGCACTAGTCAGTCTAGATCACCAAGCACTAGTTCAGTCTAGATCACCAAGCACTAGCTCAGTCTAGATCACCAAGCACTAGCTCAGTCTAGATCACCAAGCACTAGTTCAGTCTAGATCACCAAGCACTAGTTCAGTCTAGATCACAAGCACTAGTTCAGTCTAGATCACCAAGCACTAGTCAGTCTAGATCACCAAGCACTAGCTCAGTCTAGATCACAAGCACTAGTTCAGTCTAGATCACCAAGCACTAGTCAGTCTAGATCACCAAGCACTAGTCAGTCTAGATCATCACCAAGCACTAGTCAGTCTAGATCACCAAGCACTAGTCAGTCTAGATCACCAAGCACTAGTTCAGTCTAGATCACCAAGCACTAGTCAGTCTAGATCACCAAGCACTAGTTCAGTCTAGATCACCAAGCACTAGTTCAGTCTAGATCACCAAGCACTAGTTCAGTCTAGATCACCAAGCACTAGTTCAGTCTAGATCACCAAGCACTAGTCAGTCTAGATCACCAAGCACTAGTTCAGTCTAGATCACCAAGCACTAGTTCAGTCTAGATCACCAAGCACTAGTTCAGTCTAGATCACCAAGCACTAGTTCAGTCTAGATCACCAAGCACTAGTTCAGTCTAGATCACCAAGCACTAGTCAGTCTAGATCACCAAGCACTAGTTCAGTCTGGATCACCAAGCACTAGTTCAGTCTGGATCACCAAGCACTAGTTCAGTCTAGATCACCAAGCACTAGTTCAGTCTAGATCACCAAGCACTAGTCAGTCTAGATCACCAAGCACTAGTTCAGTCTAGATCACCAAGCACTAGTCAGTCTAGATCACCAAGCACTAGTCAGTCTAGATCACCAAGCACTAGTTCAGTCTGGATCACCAAGCACTAGTCAGTCTAGATCACCAAGCATTAGTCAGTCTAGATCACCAAGCACTAGTTCAGTCTAGATCACCAAGCACTAGTTCAGTCTAGATCACCAAGCACTAGTTCAGTCTAGATCTCCAAACACTAGCTCAGTCTGGATCACCAAGCACTAGTCAGTCTAGATCACCAAGCACTAGTTCAGTCTAGATCTCCAAGCACTAGCTCAGTCTGGATCACCAAGCACTAGTTCAGTCTAGATCTCCAAACACTAGCTCAGTCTGGATCACCAAGCACTAGTCAGTCTAGATTACCAAGCACTAGTTCAGTCTGGATCACCAAGCACTAGTTCAGTCTAGATCTCCAAACACTAGCTCAGTCTGGATCACCAAGCACAATGTAGTTTAACGTAGTTAAACGTAGTTAACGAAGATGTAGCCCACGCATCACACGCGCCCAGGAAAAGGTCGGCAGAGGACCTGTGAGTACGGCGACCATGCGCTAAGCGGTCACACGTGAAGCAATGGCACCCGGGCACCAGTATATTAGTCCTGATAGCTAGCAGCTACTGATAGCCACTGTTCTCAGTGCTGGTAGCCCTAGCCTAGCAGCTACCTGATACCGCTAGTCTGCTGGGGGCCCATGAGTTTACAACTTGCAATTCTCATCAGGTAAAATAGTATGCCCAATGGCTGTTCCACCACAGGCACTATTAGCTCTCTAAGGATGGCTGCTCGTCAGTGGTGGTATTATTGGAATAGTAAGGGGCTGTAGATATATTGTACTCTAAATAATTAGTTTTCTGCAGGTCAGGTTGGATATACGGGATCTAAACCACCAGTCAGTGGTGAATGGCCTTCATTGATACTTACAGATGCAATCAGCAGAAAGCAGTAATTCTATGGCTCGACAATACATGGGCATGCTGCCAGTTCAGTTGCCTTGCTTAGCTAGTGCAGTTGGGTTAAGAGTTGGACTCTAGTCCTGATGCTGTTTCTCTACCCACAGTCACAACCCCTAGATCACAAGGGCACGCTGAACCCTCGCTATGGTCAGGCGTAGGCCTTCATTACATGTGTGGGATGTGTTGCCGGCTCCCACTCTCTGCTTTATAACCTTCATTCAAAAAAAAAAATATGATCATTATTGTCCAGTGCATGTTAGTAACTATCTGCAGTATGTGGCCAGACCCTCTCACGGTGTTGCTAAGTTGGCTCTGTCAAAGTGAGCGGTATTCTCGAAGCAGAAACTCCTGAATCAGTCAGGTGCATGCTGTAATTGATATTTATGTTGACATGAGAGTGTTACATGAGAAGAGGTGGAACAAATAGGGGTTACATAATGAATGAGATTAGAGAATGAACTGTAGTGCTGGATGCAGTGTTTTAGGACTCATAAGCTACACTATACTATTGTCGGTGTGGCATTATAATATATAACTTGGGTAGTAGGTTCTGGTAATTAGGGTTAGATCTCCACCTAGTAGAGGTGTGACGGTCCGTCGGGGCCCCCTTAAAAGCGTCTATGTAGGGCACGCTGCCCTTCACTCTATTGGTACTGGACTTATTCTCACACTATTACACTCACTGCCTGTCTATTCTCACACGATCAGGCTCTCTGCCTGTCTATTCTTGCACTATCAAGCTCTCTGCCTGTCTATTCTCACATGACCAGGCTCTCTGCCTGTCTATTCTTGCACTATATCAGGCTCTCTGCCTGTCTATTCTCACATGATCAGGCTCTCTGCCTGTCTATTCTTGCGCTATCAGGCTCACGGCCGTCTATTCTCTCACTGTCAGGCTCACTGCCTGTCTAGTCTTTCTCTATCAGGCTCATATTCTCTCACTATCAGGCTTACTGCATGTCTACTCTCACTCGCAGGCTTGCTGCCTATCTATTCTGTCACTCTTGTTCTTATCCATTCTCACATTCAGACTGGCTGCCTATCTAGTGGCACTTTGTCATGCTTTATTCGTGCACTCTCAAACTCGCTGCCATCTGTTCTTGCACTATCAGACTTGCCTACCTAATCTCGCACTTAGGCCCAGGGCCTATATATTCTTGCATGCACTATCGGGCTTGCTCACCTGCGTATTCTCAAGCTCACTGCCTATCTACTCACAAGCTCACTGCCTATGTATTCTCAGGCTCACTGCTCATGTATTCTTAGGCTCACTGCCCATGTATTCTTAGGCTCACTGCATATCTAGTCAGAGGCTCACTGCCTAGGTATTCTCAGGCTTGCTGCCTATCTACTCACTGCCTATGTATTCTCAGGCTCACTGCCCATGTATTCTTAGGCTCACTGCATATCTAGTCAGAGGCTCACTGCCTAGGTATTCTCAGGCTCGCTGCCTATCTATTTTCAGGCTTACGGCCTATCTAGTCACAGGCTCCCTGCCTATGTATTCTCAGGCTCGCTGCCTATCGGTTCTCAGGCTCACTGGCTATATATTCTCAGGCTCACTGCCTATGTATTCTCAGGTCGCTGCCTATCTGTTCTCAGGCTCACTGCCTATGTATTCTCAGGCTCACTGCCTAGCTCACTGCCTATGTATTCTCGGGCTCACTGCCTATGTATTCTCGGGCTCACTGCCTATGTATTCTGGGGCTCGCGGCCTAGGTATTCTTAGGCTCACTGCCTAGGTATTGTCAGGCTCACTGCCTACGTATCCTCAGGCTCACTGCCTATGTATTGTCAGGCTCACTGCCTATGTATTCTCAGGCTCACTGCCTACGTATTCTCAGGCTTGCTGCCTATGTATTCTCAGTCTCACTGCCTATGTATTCTCAGGCTTGCTGCCTATCTAGTCACAAGCTCACTGCCTATGTATTCTCAGCCTCACTGCCCATGTATTCTTAAGCTCACTGCCTAGGTATTCTCAGGCTCACTGCCTATGTATTCTCAGGCTCGCTGCCTATGTATTCTCAGGCTCGCTGCCTATCTATTCTCAGACTCACTGCCTATCTATTCTCAGGCTCACCGCCTATGTACTCTCAGGCTCACTGCCTATGTATTCTCAGACTCACTGCCTATCTATTCTCAGGCTCACTGTCTATGTACTATCAGGCTTGCTGCCTACGTATTCTTAGGCTCACTGCCTATGTATTCTCAGGCTTGCTGCCTATCTATTCTCAGACTCACTGCCTATCTATTCTCAGGCTCACTGCCTATGTACTCTCAGGCTTGCTGCCTACGTATTCTTAGGCTCACTGCATATCTATTCTAAGGCTTACGGCCTATCTAGTCACAGGCTCACTGCCTATGTATTCTCAGGCTCACTGCCTATGTATTCTAAGGCTCACTGCCTAGGTATTCTCAGGCTCGCAGCCTATCTATTCTCAGATTCACTGCCTATCTATTCTCAGACTCACTGCCTATGTACTCTCAGGCTTGCTGCCTACGTATTCTAGGGCTCACTGCCTATGTATTCTCAGGCTTGCTGCCTATCTACTCACAAGCTCTCTGCCTATGTATTCTCAGGCTCACGGCCCATGTATTCTTAGGATCACTGCATATCTATTCTAAGGCTTACGGCCTATCTAGTCACAGGCTCACTGCCTATATATTCTCAGGCTCGCTGATTATCTATTCTAAGGCTTACGGCCTATCTAGTCACAGGCTCGCTGCCTATCTATTCTCAGGCTCGCTGCCTATCTATTCTAAGGCTTACGGCCTATCTAGTCACAGGCTCGCTGCCTATCTATTCTCAGGCTCGCTGCCTATATACTCTCAGGCTCGCTGCCTATCTATTCTCAGGCTCGCTGCCTATATACTCTCAGGCTCGCTGCCTATATATTCTCAGGCTCGCTGCCTATCTATTCTAAGGCTTACGGCCTATCTAGTCACAGGCTCGCTGCCTATCTATTCTCAGGCTCGCTGCCTATATACTCTCAGGCTCGCTGCCTATCTATTCTCTGGCTCGCTGCCTATATATTCTCAGGCTCGCTGCCTATCTATTCTAAGGCTTACGGCCTATCTAGTCACAGGCTCGCTGCCTATCTATTCTCAGGCTCGCGGCCTATATACTCTCAGGCTCGCTGCCTATCTATTCTCTGGCTCGCTGCCTATCTATTCTCAGGCTCGCTGCCTATCTATTCTCAGGCTCGCCGCCTATCTATTCTAAGGCTTACTGCCTATCTAGTCACAGGCTCACTGCCCATGTATTCTGGGGCTCGCTGCCTATATATTATCAGGCTTGCTGCCTATGTATTCTGGGGCTCGCTGCCTAGGTATTCTCAGGCTCACTGCCTATGTGTTCTGGGGCTCGCTGCCTATATATTCTCAGGCTCGCTGCCTATCTATTCTCAGGCTCACTGCCTATGTATTCTGGGGTTCGCTGCCTATCTATTCTCAGGCTCACTGCCTATGTATTCTGGGGCTCACTGCCTAGGTATTGTCAGGCTCACTGCCTATGTTTTCTCAGGCTCACTGCCTATGTATTGTCAGGCTCACTAGCTATGTATTCTCAGGCTCACGGCCTATGTATTCTCAGGCTCACGGCCTATGTATTCTCAGGCTCACTGCCTATGTATTGTCAGGCTCACTGCCTACGTATTCTCAGGCTCACTGCCTACGTATTCTCAGGCTCACTGCCCAGCTATTCTCAGGCTCACTGCCTATGTAATCTCAGGCTCACTGCCTAGGTATTCTCAGGCTCACTGCCTATGTATTCTCAGGCTCGCTGCCTATTTGTTCTGAGGCTCTCGTATGCATCTACACGGCGCCCACTCAATTATCCCATTACGCAATCAGGACATGCTCCTTCTCACTTGTGTCTGTTGCTGCCTCCACCAGGCACACCCACTGTTATTACTAAGACACGGTTACTTGACTGAATAGCTAATACCGGCTTGGGGAGGGTTGAACAGTAGTACTAGGATACAGGAGTAAGTCATGGAGTCACACGCCACTTGACTATGGCAAGAGTGGTGTAGAGAGTAGTGATGGTACTGTTAGCACGTAAGGTTAGATTCTCCACCCAATAGGGGTGTGGCGGTCAGACAGATCATGCCTGGGGTATGGGGTCCGTCACGTATTAACCACTACTGTCTCCTTCACCCGACGGCCACTACCCTGGTTGTGTTCCTAGAGTCTACTTAGACTTCAGTGTGCAGTGAAAGCAGGTGAGTTGGGAGTATACAGTACTCACCAGTCCTGGTTTACTGAAGCTGTGCCCATTCGGGTTACCCGAGACAGACATGGTGGCTGGAGTCATCCAGGTACCAGGCACTGATCACAACTCCAAGGTCGGTGGCACCACTCCCTTCTCTAAGGAGCCAATACGTAGTCACTGGATGGCCACATCACAAAGTCAGTGAGAGGGAGAAGGTTGGGGGTCATAGGTAGTTCAGCAGTACTCTTGTCATAACGCTCAGTTCTCAATGTGTATGCTTGTCTGTACTTACTTTCACAGGTATACAGCCTACTACCATTGGTAAGAGAGCTGTCAACCCCCTTTCCTAACCTATTACTTATAGCCTTGGGGGTATAGGCCGCCTCCTGCGGCCCTTTGGGGGACTCCGGCGATGCAGGGCAATTAATGCTAATTGCCACTGACCTGCCGAGTCTCTCACCCCCAAGGCCACACAGGGGGGTGGGTCCAAGGTCATACCGCTGCCTCACGCAAGGAGCATGCGCACACATGACTGCGGGCTCACATCAGCTCAGACTGCCAATCTGTAGTTTAGGAGGATGACAGCAGGTAACCTTACCAATAAGGCGAATTGTAGTTAAATGTAGTTTAACGTAGTTAAACGTAGTTAACGAAGATGTAGCCCACGCATCACACGCGCCCAGGAAAAGGTCGGCAGAGGACCTGTGAGTACGGCGACCATGCGCTAAGCGGTCACACGTGAAGCAATGGCACCCGGGCACCAGTATATTAGTCCTGATAGCTAGCAGCTACTGATAGCCACTGTTCTCAGTCCCACCACCTCCCCATTTCAAACCACCTAATTAAGGATAGCTAGAAATACTCCATCCAATTCTTTGGATGTGATTTGAGCTGGGGGGACTCCGGCGATGCAGGGCAATTAATGCTAATTGCCACTGACCTGCCGAGTCTCTCACCCCCAAGGCCACACAGGGGGGTGGGTCCAAGGTCATACCGCTGCCTCACGCAAGGAGCATGCGCACACATGACTGCGGGCTCACATCAGCTCAGACTGCCAATCTGTAGTTTAGGAGGATGACAGCAGGTAACCTTACCAATAAGGCGAATTGTAGTTAAAGTCAGTCTAGATCACCAAGCACTAGCTCAGTCTGGATCACCAAGCACTAGTTCAGTCTAGATCTCCAAACACTAGCTCAGTCTGGAATACCAAGCACTAGTCAGTCTAGATCACCATGCACTAGCTCAGTCTGGATCTCCAAGCACTAGTCAGTCTAGATTACCATGCACTAGCTCAGTCTAGATCACCAAGCACTAGCTCAGTCTAGATCACCAAGCACTAGTTCAGTCTAGATCACCAAGCACTAGTTCAGTCTAGATCACAAGCACTAGTTCAGTCTAGATCACCAAGCACTAGTCAGTCTAGATCACCAAGCACTAGCTCAGTCTAGATCACAAGCACTAGTTCAGTCTAGATCACCAAGCACTAGTCAGTCTAGATCACCAAGCACTAGTCAGTCTAGATCATCACCAAGCACTAGTCAGTCTAGATCACCAAGCACTAGTCAGTCTAGATCACCAAGCACTAGTTCAGTCTAGATCACCAAGCACTAGTCAGTCTAGATCACCAAGCACTAGTTCAGTCTAGATCACCAAGCACTAGTTCAGTCTAGATCACCAAGCACTAGTTCAGTCTAGATCACCAAGCACTAGTCAGTCTAGATCACCAAGCACTAGTTCAGTCTAGATCACCAAGCACTAGTTCAGTCTAGATCACCAAGCACTAGTTCAGTCTAGATCACCAAGCACTAGTTCAGTCTAGATCACCAAGCACTAGTTCAGTCTAGATCTCCAAACACTAGCTCAGTCTGGATCACCAAGCACTAGTCAGTCTAGATCACCAAGCACTAGTTCAGTCTAGATCTCCAAACACTAGCTCAGTCTGGATCACCAAGCACTAGTCAGTCTAGATCACCAAGCACTAGTTCAGTCTAGATCTCCAAACACTAGCTCAGTCTGGATCACCAAGCACTAGTCAGTCTAGATCACCAAGCACTAGTTCAGTCTAGATCTCCAAACACTAGCTCAGTCTGGATCACCAAGCACTAGTCAGTCTAGATCACCAAGCACTAGTTCAGTCTAGATTACCATGCAACTAGCTTCAGTCTGGGGATCACCAAGCACTAGTTCAGTCTCGATCACCAAGCACGATTCCGTCTAGATCACCAAGCTACTAGTTCGTCTAGATCAACCCAGCACTAGTCAGTCTTAGATTACCCATCACTAGTTCAGTCTAATCACCAAGCACTAGCTCTTCTGATCACCAAGCCTAGTTCAGTCTAGATCACCAACCAACTAGTCAGTCTAGATCACCAGCATACTCATCTAGATACAAGCACTAGTTCAGTCTAGATCATCAAGCACTAGTCAGTCTAGATCACCAAGCACTAGTTCAGTCTGGATCACCAAGCACTAGTTCAGTCTAGATCACCAAGCACTAGTCAGTCTAGATCACCAAGCACTAGTCAGTCTAGATCACCAAGCACTAGTCAGTCTAGATCACCAAGCACTAGTCAGTCTAGATCACCAAGCACTAGTCAGTTTGGATCACCAAGCACTAGTTCAGTCTAGATCACCAAGCACTAGTTCAGTCTAAGTCCTAGATCACCAAGCACTAGTTCAGTCTAGATCTCCAAGCACTAGCTCAGTCTGGATCACCAAGCACTAGTTCAGTCTAGATCTCCAAACACTAGCTCAGTCTGGATCACCAAGCACTAGTCAGTCTAGATCACCAAGCACTAGTTCAGTCTAGATCTCCAAGCACTAGCTCAGTCTGGATCACCAAGCACTAGTTCAGTCTGGATCACCAAGCACTAGTTCAGTCTAGATCTCCAAACACTAGCTCAGTCTGGATCACCAAGCACAAGTCAGTCTAGATCACCAAGCACTAGCTCAGTCTGGATCACCAAGCACTAGTTCAGTCTAGATCTCCAAACACTAGCTCAGTCTGGAATACCAAGCACTAGTCAGTCTAGATCACCATGCACTAGCTCAGTCTGGATCTCCAAGCACTAGTCAGTCTAGATTACCATGCACTAGCTCAGTCTGGATCACCAAGCACTAGTTCAGTCTAGATCACCAAGCACTAGTCAGTCTAGATCACCAAGCACTAGTTCAGTCTAGATCACCAAGCACTAGTCAGTCTAGATTACCATGCACTAGTTCAGTCTAGATCACCAAGCACTAGCTCAGTCTAGATCACCAAGCACTAGTTCAGTCTAGATCACCAAGCACTAGTCAGTCTAGATCACCGAGCACTAGCTCTGTCTAGAACTCTAACTTGCTTGCCATTTTTGCTGAACCCCATTATAGTCAAAACTCTTACTTCTCTCCTACCGCTAACATTTTAAATGAACTAAATGTTTAGAATGAATATTTAGAACATAATAAACATGAATCGGACTTGAGTTCTCATAAGTCAAAAGTATTTAAAGTAAAATTTCACTAAATATATTTATATTCATCAGTAACATAAAATGTTCATGTGATAGTAATAACAACAATAATAAATTGCATATCTAATGTTAATAAGTTGCCGTGTTTGAACTAATAGTATAGTTAATTCAGCATAGCCACAATATGACTGGCAGTTGGTCTGTCTGCAGTAGTCTCACTCAGACATCTTCTGATCAGATCTAGTAGCTGATCATTGTACACACGACAGAGTAATCCTGCCCTGTCATCAGGTGCCGGCAGTCGACCAGTTAACATCTCCAACACTAATGCTCCAAAACTGTAGATGTCCATCTTGGGAGACTGAAGGCGTGGCATGTTAGCCTCTGGAGCTGCGTATGCTGGACTACCTGGATTCTCAGTGTTGAGCTGTCGGACTAGATTGACTGTACCGTAGTCTGTTAATTTCGCCTTCCACATGTTAGGGCGTGCCAATTCTTCCAGAAGAACATTGGCACTGCTGATGTCACGATGGACTAAAGGATTGGGTTGCATCTGGTGAAGATAACTGAGAGCCTTTGCTACATCTAGGCTAACAGACTTAGCAACACCGGGTAAGAAATATTCATCTCTTTGCAGCTGTCTTCTCAAGCTAGTGGTCATGAACTCCATGACTATCATCATCTCTCCTTCCACTGTAGCTCCGATAAACTGAACTAGGTTGGGATGACGCAGTCTGGATGCCATGGTCATTTCTCTTCTAAATAACTGAGCATTGTGTGGAGAAATGATTTGATTGTGTATTCTCTTAACAGCTACTTGTGCTCCTCTGAACTTGGCCACAGTGACAGTAGCCCAGGCTCCTCTTCCTAGTTCAGGTCCAATCAGCTCAATCTCCTCCCTCCTCACTACCCACTGTGCATCACAGGCCAGCAAGCGCTCCTCACTCTCTCGCAATGTCTGCCTCATTTCAGCTAAAGATCTCTCTAAATGCTGTGTCCTCTGTCTCAACTCATCAGCCCTTCTGTCAGCTTCTTCGGCTCTTCTGTTAGCTTCTTCGGCTCTTCTGTCAGATTCTTCA
>WLWD01003586.1_pt1 | contig 12935 bp, 7 predicted proteins | sample 6712731 | NCBI WGS metagenome assembly WLWD01 (sample SAMN12718690, study PRJNA576275) | sponge metagenome | isolation source: marine sponge | host: Mycale hentscheli | place: New Zealand: South Island, Marlborough, Capsize Point | collected 2014-11-01
TATGACCACTGGAGTGGTGTGATGATATATTACCGCTGGAGTGGTGTGATGATATATTACCGCTGGAGTGGTGTGATGATATATTACCGCTGGAGTGGTGTGATGATATATTACCGCTGGAGTGGTGTGATGATATATTACCGCTGGAGTGGTGTGATGATATATTATCACTGGAGTGGTGTGATGATATATTACCACTGGAGTGGTGTGATGATATATTATCACTGGAGTGGTGTGATGATATATGACCACTGGAGTGGTGTGATGATATATTACCACTGGAGTGGTGTGATGATACATTACCACTGGAGTGGTGTGATGATATATTACCGCTGGAGTGGTGTGATGATATATTACCACTGGAGTGGTGTGATGATATATGACCACTGGAGTGGTGTGATGATATATTACCACTGGAGTGGTGTGATGATATATTATCACTGGAGTGGTGTGATAATGTATTACCACTGGAGTGGTGTGATGATATATTACCGCTGGAGTGGTGTGATGACATACTACCGCTGGAGTGGTGTGATGATATATTACCGCTGGAGTGGTGTGATGATATATTATCACTGGAGTGGTGTGATAATGTATTACCACTGGAGTGGTGTGATGACATATTACTGCTGGAGTGGTATGATGATATATTATCACTGGAGTGGTGTGATAATGTATTACCACTGGAGTGGTGTGATGACATATTACCGCTGGAGTGGTGTGATGATATATGACCACTGGAGTGGTGTGATGATATATTATCACTGGAGTGGTGTGATGATATATTACCACTGGAGTGGTGTGATGATATATGACCACTGGAGTGGTGTGATGATATATTATCACTGGAGTGGTGTGATGATATATTACCACTGGAGTGGTGTGATGATATATGACCACTGGAGTGGTGTGATGATATATTACCACTGGAGTGGTGTGATGATATATTATCACTGGAGTGGTGTGATAATGTATTACCACTGGAGTGGTGTGATGATATATTACCGCTGGAGTGGTGTGATGACATACTACCGCTGGAGTGGTGTGATGATATATTACCGCTGGAGTGGTGTGATGATATATTATCACTGGAGTGGTGTGATAATGTATTACCACTGGAGTGGTGTGATGACATATTACTGCTGGAGTGGTATGATGATATATTATCACTGGAGTGGTGTGATAATGTATTACCACTGGAGTGGTGTGATGACATATTACCGCTGGAGTGGTGTGATGATATATGACCACTGGAGTGGTGTGATGATATATTATCACTGGAGTGGTGTGATGATATATTACCACTGGAGTGGTGTGATGATATATGACCACTGGAGTGGTGTGATGATATATTATCACTGGAGTGGTGTGATGATATATTACCACTGGAGTGGTGTGATGATATATGACCACTGGAGTGGTGTGATGATATATGACCACTGGAGTGGTGTGATATATATTACCACTGGAGTGGTGTGATGATATATGACCACTTGGAGTGGTGTGATGATATATGACCACTGGAGTGGTGTGATGATATATTATCACTGGAGTGGTGTGATATATATTACCACTGGAGTGGTGTGATGATATATGACCACTGGAGTGGTGTGATGATATATTACCACTGGAGTGGTGTGATGATATATGACCACTGGAGTGGTGTGATGATATATGACCACTGGAGTGGTGTGATGATATATGACCACTGGAGTGGTGTGATGATATATTACCACTGGAGTGGTGTGATGATATATGACCACTGGAGTGGTGTGATGATATATTACCACTGAAGTGGTGTGATGATATATTACCACTGGAGTGGTGTGATGATATATTATCACTGGAGTGGTGTGATGATATATTACCACTGGAGTGGTGTGATGATATATGACCACTGGAGTGGTGTGATGATATATTACCACTGGAGTGGTGTGATGATATATTACCACTGGAGTGGTGTGATGATATATTACCACTGGAGTGGTGTGATGATATATGACACTGGAGTGGTGTGATGATATATGACCACTGGAGTGGTGTGATGATATATTACCACTGGAGTGGTGTGATGATATACCACTGGAGTGGTGTGGTGATATATTACCACTGGAGTGGTGTGATGATATACCACTGGAGTGGTGTGATGATATATTACCACTCGAGTGGTGTGATGATATATGGCCACTGGAGTGGTGTGATGATATATTATCACTGGAGTGGTGTGATGATATATGACCACTGGAGTGGTGTGATGATATATGACCACTGGAGTGGTGTGATGATATATTATCACTGGAGTGGTGTGATGATGTATGACCACTGGAGTGGTGTGATGATATATTATCACTGGAGTGGTGTGATGATATATTACCACTGGAGTGGTGTGATGATATATTACCACTGGAGTGGTGTGATGATATATTATCACTGGAGTGGTGTGATGATATATTACCACTGGAGTTGTGTGAAAGATTTATTAATTTTTTTTATTGTCTAACTGTGTAATATGACATAAAATGGTATTTTAATGGTATGCTTTACAGAGAATAATAGAAATAATTAGAACTGCCCAAGCATATTTGATCGATGTTCAACACCTTGAACGAACTCATTTAAACATGACTGAATATCAAGTTCATCAGTTTTGTCCTTGTGGACATTGAGAACCATGAGATTGTTCAATCTCTTCTCTGACATAGTAGCACGCAAATATGTCTTTATTCTTCTCAAACTTGATGCACTCCTTTCACTAGCAGCATTCGTTGCTGGACTAACTAGAATAATTTTAAGTAATGTTGAAACTTCTGACAAAAGTACTTGCTGTGCTGGTGAAAGAGATCGCAAGTAATGGGATTGAAGGCTTCTCTGTAGATTTTTCTAAGCAAGCTGGCAATGTTTGGAGCTGTGTAGATAAGGTCTCTTCTGTGATGTCATCTTTATAAAAGTCGACAATATATTTCAATTCCTCACTATAATTTTCTTTTATAGCTGCTTTCGAAATAAATTTTTTAGAGTTCGCATTCCAGGTTGATCAAATCTTCTTTCCACAAAAGCAATGATTAAATCAAAGCATTCAAAGTATTCCTTGTGATAGTGCTCTTTTGGATCACTAGGATAATATGGTGACGCAGCTCCAGTAGATAACTTTTGAGGGACACTTCGCTTCCTTGGTAAAACTGGGTCATTCACAGTTAATTTCTGCTGTCTAGAAATCACCATTGACCAGAACATGTTATAATTTTCTTCATTTCTGAGACTTTCCAAAGTTATTTTAGTAAGTCTAGCTATCTTGAGGCCTTCAGAGGAGCACAATTTAGGACTTTGAAGGATTTTGCTCAGATTGTCTGTATGCCACAGAATAAGCTGTCCCAATATTACCCCAAATAAATATTCAAAAGTAGACATACAATGCCTTACACCAACTAAACGAGCACGAATTTCTGAATCAGTAGATATTTCAAGCGCTTCATCCCATAGAGTTTGCAAGACACTGTAGTTATTGATTACGCTAGCAAGTGAAGAAGCTCGAACAGTCCATCTTGTTGGACACAGTGCTCTAAATCCTGCATATTCTGGGCTAATATCATCTTTTAATTTCTGAAATAATGCTTCTCTTCTTGGTGAAAATTTCAGCAGCTTTGATATATCATTAGTTGTATCAATAGAATTTCGTAATATTTTATTTTGCTTAATTGTATCCCAAATTCAATGCATGTCCAAAGCAATGGACAAAAATGGCACGATGCTCTTCAATATTTACCACCCAAATATTGTGATATAAAAAGAAAAACGATAATGATACAATAATGGTGGCTTATATCGGGTGAAATGGAATGCTGACACCACGTCTAGAACCACACATATTGCTTGCCCCATCATAGCATTGAGCTCTACAGTTAGACTAGCTAATATTCATACGTAACAAGCAATCTTTGAGGCACGCAACTAAATTATTTGCTGTTATAGATTCCACATCATAAAGACCAATGAATTCTTCAAATGGCAGAAAATTGTTGTTAACCCAACGTAAGCATATCACAAATTGTTCTTTGTTGGAACAATCAGTGACTTCATCAGCCATAAGAGCAAAGTAGCGTGCTTCTTGAATACTAGAAGCTATTTTTCTTAAAATATTAAGGGACATAATTTTAATTATTTCATTCTGAATTTGAGGACTGGTATACTTTCCAGCTTTTTTCTCAAGCATATCACAAATTTTAGGATCATCAATTGCACGAACTTGCAATAATTGCATAAAATTGCTATCCACTTCAGTACCATTTCCCCTTAGTGCAATGCCCTGTCTACACAGAAACTGAATATTTTGTGCAATTTTAATCAGGTACTGCCTATTTGATTCTTGTTGTTTCTTGTGTGTAGATGATAACATACCACCAACATCTTGAGTGCTTGCTGGTATCTGAATCAAGAAATCAGATGCTGCTCTGTGAGAAATAGTGGATTCGTGCTTACTGAGCCAACGAGTGGCATCCTTCCAGTTACAAAAGCCAGATACAAGGGTTGAATCATAAATGTTTCCCTTGATCTTGTTGTGATGTCCTATGCATAAATTACACATGTTTATGTTGATGTATACGCATACCAAATACTATTTCATCATAATAATGTATTTAATATACATTTTATTAACCTTCGTCACAATTCATAAAAAATATTAATAGAAATAATTTAGCTACAATTTTACATTTACTAAAAAACGTGAAATAGACCTGTAATTACCTGCTTGAATGGCTCCCAAACAAGTAAAGCAATATGCCTTGTCACTGCCAACATCATAGTGTAGCCACTTCCACTTCCTAAACCAAGCACTCTGGAAGGAACGATAAACCACACTGCTCTTCCCGAAAGGCCTTCGAGGGAAAGCTATTTCAGTAGGCTGAAAGGGCTTCTCAGGAAGTTTAGGTAAGCTACCACAAGCACCTCCACCACTAGCCATGCCTGACACTCTGCTCTGGAATAAACCAAAACGTGGTCACAATTGAAAAGTGGGCGCGGCTCAATCGATTATAGTGGCACACCCCTTAGTTTCAAAAACCTAAACGGCCATGGCCGTTTAGGCCGTTCCGGCTCCTACGGCCCTGTAACATATTATATATAAACAAACAAACATCCCCGATTTTAAATTGTGTTACCCCTGAGAGAGTCCTGCTCGCTCCGCTCGCTCACCAATTACGCCAACATGAACACAACAGAGCACACCAGCACATTGCTGGAGGCTGCAATTAACTAGCCAAGAAACCAGTCCACTTCAAATGTCTCCTCTCCAATGGACCTCACGTCATCTCTACTATAGACACATAAAAGAGTTTGTTATACTATTGGTTTGTTGACATTGCTGTTTATAGTTGGAGGGGAAGGTTGACAAAAAAGACAGAACTTGCAAATCATAGTAATAGTAGTAGTACGTATCTCCTCAATGAACTGTGGTGGGGTCTGTTCACTATATACAATACAGTAGGACTTCAGTCATCCAAACATGGTGGGACCAAGAGGTTGGGGTAACTGAAATATTCAGACAACTGAACACAATAGAAAACTTACTATAAACCACTATGAAGGGGTGTGGTCAACCCATTCTTCATGCATGTGTGGTACTATTAGTGTTCTGATAATTAGCCCACTACTTCTACACTAGTCATTAAAATGTCATTCCAGCAGTGAAAACGAATCTCAGTGTTCTTAATAATACACACCATTGACTTGAACACTCCCCACCAATTAAATCCACCACACAAAAACATGTGCACGCACACATAACCATACACATCACAGTCACACATATCCGCACACTCACACAAGCACACACCAAACACATGCACACACACTTACACTCAAGAGTTGTAATTAATTGAACTTCACAATCATCAAATGAATATATAGAAGTCCACCTAATTACTTGACACACTCAATACCTACCTACATATGTGACCGTCTACAGGAAAATCGGGCACTACGCGGCAAGCACCAAATTGGACAATTAACAATTTTATGGTTTCTGTCAATTTTTTACCAAATATTTTTAATGCATATATGGAATGATAACCTATTTTTATAGATACTGACCAAGTTTGAAGGACAGGCGTGCTCTGGAACTGAAGGGATAAGCCCGAGAAGTCACCGTATCAACTTACTGCAGAACGAGTATCCGGATGGCGGGAAAATACAGCTCAGGAATGTGCAGTTTAGATAGCCTAGCCAGAGCTTTGAATCTCCGCCACCGCGATGGCCTGGACATGATAGTGAAGCCTTAGAGGAGCTCATTAGCGAATTCATGGCTCCAGGAAGTGAAGACCAACCCCCAGACTGTTAGTACCCAATCAACAAAATTACTCATAAGTCATAACTCTTTTACTTTTTTAGGTGATGAAGAATTTGATGGCCACTTTATTGGCTACTCAGAAGAAGGTATCTTCATGCAACAGCCTAGGGGGACCCCCTGGATCCCTCAGACTCTGACGTCGAGGCTTCAGACCCCTCAACACCAGATCCAGACCCCTCAACCCCAGAAAACTTCCAGCCATACTTCAAGAGGGGAGCCTTTGATGGCATTACGTCATTCCACCACCTGATTTTCTCCTCAGGTACACCAGGCAAAGTGGTTGTGAAGATGCGATGTGATGCTGAGGAGAAGACGCTCACCCTCCTCACGAAGACCACCAAGACTGGAAGCCCCGTCCCGAACAGCTACCCGAAGTGATTGAGCCACCAGGACTGCCACAGGAGAGGCAGAAGTACCTGCATGATAAAATCCGGGACTTTGTCCCTGATGCATGTAAAGACATTGTCTGTCCTCCACCTCATACTCAGACACCTCACAACCATGACTCCACACTTTCACCATCCACATCTCCTTCTCCCCATCCTCACCCAAAAGAAGCCGAAAAAGTAGAGCCAACAAATTTTTTATTAAAGTTCTTATTAACTAATCATAATTACGTCATGATACATACAATTGCAACTTACCTGTAGCTACTATGCCAACAGTATCAAGATTCAAGCTAGAATATCCTTGTATAGCAGCAAGAACCCTAATAACAGGCTGATCCCGGGCATTCATTGCCTAGAAAAACACGAAAGAGAAGAAACGGAGAAAAAAAAGTAATAATGCAGAACAAACACTAGTACGAACAAACACTAGAACGAACAAACACTAGAACGAACAAACACTAGAACAAACACTAGTACGAGCAAACACTAGTACGAACAAACACTAGAACAAACAAACACTAGAACGAACAAACACTAGAACAAACAAACACTAGAACAAACAAACACTAGAACGAACAAACACTAGAACAAACAAACACTAGAACGAACAAACACTAGAACAAACACTAGAACGAACAAACACTAGTACGAACAAACACTAGAACGAACAAACACTAGAACAAACAAACACTAGAACAAACACTAGTACGAACAAACACTAGTACGAACAAACACTAGAACGAACAAACACTAAAACAAACAAACACTAGTACGAACAAACACTAGAACAAACAAACACTAGAACAAACAAACACTAGAACAAACAAACACTAGAACAAACACTAGTACGAACAAACACTAGTACGAACAAACACTAGAACAAACAAACACTAGAACGAACAAACACTAGTACGAACAAACACTAGAACAAACAAACACTAGTACGAACAAACACTAGAACGAACAAACACTAGAACAAACAAACACTAGAACAAACACTAGAACAAACAAACACTAGTACGAACAAACACTAGAACGAACAAACACTAGAACGAACAAACACTAGAGCAAACACTAGTACAAACAAACACTAGAACGAACAAACACTAGAACAAACAAACACTAGTACGAACAAACACTAGTACGAACAAACACTAGAACAAACAAACACTAGTACGAGCAAACACTAGAACGAACAAACACTAGAACGAACAAACACTAGAACAAACAAACACTAGTACGAGCAAACACTAGAACGAACAAACACTAGAACGAACAAACACTAGAGCAAACACTAGTACAAACAAACACTAGTACGAACAAACACTAGAACGAACAAACACTAGAACAAACAAACACTAGTACGAACAAACACTAGTACGAACAAACACTAGTACGAGCAAACACTAGAACGAACAAACACTAGTACGAACAAACACTAGAGCAAACACTAGTACAAACAAACACTAGTACGAACAAACACTAGAACGAACAAACACTAGAACGAACAAACACTAGAACGAACGAACACTAGAACGAACAAACACTAGAGCAAACACTAGTACAAACAAACACTAGTACGAACAAACACTAGAACAAACAAACACTAGTACGAACGAACACTAGTACGAGCAAACACTAGAACGAACAAACACTAGTACGAACAAAATCTAGAGCAAACACTAGTACAAACAAACACTAGAACGAACAAACACTAGTACGAACAAACACTAGTACGAACAAACACTAGAACGAACAAACACTAGAACGAACAAACACTAGAACGAGCAAACACTAGAACGAACAAACACTAGTACGAACAAACACTAGAGCAAACACTAGTACAAACAAACACTAGTACGAACAAACACTAGTACAAACAAACACTAGTACGAACAAACAGTAGAACGAGCAAACACTAGAACAAACAAACACTAGTACGAACAAACACTAGAACAAACAAACACTAGAATTAACAAACACTAGAACAAACACTAGAACAAACAAACACTAGAACAAACACTAGAACAAACAAACACTAGAACAAACACTAGAACAAACACTAGTACAAACAAACACTAGAACAAACAAACACTAGTACAAACAAACACTAGAACAAACAAACACTAGAATTAACAAACACTAGAACAAACAAACACTAGAACAAACAAACACTAGTACGAACAAACACTAGAACAAACAAACACTAGAACAAACAAACACTAGAACAAACAAACACTAGTACAAACAAACACTAGAACAAACAAACACTAGAACAAACAAACACTAGTACGAACAAACACTAGTACAAACAAACACTAGTACGAACAAACAGTAGAACGAGCAAACACTAGAACAAACAAACACTAGTACGAACAAACACTAGAACAAACAAACACTAGAATTAACAAACACTAGAACAAACACTAGAACAAACAAACACTAGAACAAACACTAGAACAAACAAACACTAGAACAAACACTAGAACAAACACTAGTACAAACAAACACTAGAACAAACAAACACTAGTACAAACAAACACTAGAACAAACAAACACTAGAATTAACAAACACTAGAACAAACAAACACTAGAACAAACAAACACTAGTACGAACAAACACTAGAACAAACAAACACTAGAACAAACAAACACTAGAACAAACAAACACTAGTACAAACAAACACTAGAACAAACAAACACTAGAACAAACAAACACTAGTACGAACAAACACTAGTACAAACAAACACTAGTACGAACAAACAGTAGAACGAGCAAACACTAGAACAAACAAACACTAGTACGAACAAACACTAGAACAAACAAACACTAGAATTAACAAACACTAGAACAAACACTAGAACAAACAAACACTAGAACAAACACTAGAACAAACACTACTACGAACAAACAATAGAACGAACAAACACTAGAACGAACAAACACTAGAACGAACAAACACTAGAACAAACAAACACTAGAACAAACACTAGAACAATCACTAGTACGAACAAACACTAGAACGAACAAACACTAGTACAAACAAACACTAGAACGAACAAACACTAGTACGAACAAACACTAGTACGAACAAACACAAGAAAAAAACAAACACTAGAACAAAGAAACACTAGAACGAACAAACACTAGTACGAACAAACACTAGAACGAACAAACAATAGTACGAACAAACACTAGAACAAACAAACACTAGTACAAACAAACACTAGAATGAACAAACACTAGTACGAACAAACACTAGTACAAACAAACACTAGAACAAACAAACACTAGAATGAGCAAACACTAGAACAAACAAACACTAGTACGAACAAACACTAGTACGAACAAACACTAATACGAACAAACACTAGAACAAACAAACACTAGAACGAACAAACACTAGTACGAACAAACACTAGTACGAACAAACACTAGTACGAACAAACACTAGAATGAACAAACACTAGAACGAACAAACACTAGAACAAACACTAGAATGAACAAACACTAGAACGAACAAACACTAGTACGAACAAACACTAGTACGAACAAACACTAGAATGAGCAAACACTAGAATGAACAAACACTAGAACAAACAAACACTAGTACGAACAAACACTAGTACGAACAAACACTAGAATGAGCAAACACTAGAATGAACAAACACTAGAACAAACAAACACTAGAATGAACAAACACTAGAACAAACAAACACTAGAACAAACAAACACTAGAACGAACAAACACTAGAACAAACAAACACTAGAATGAACAAACACTAGAATGAGCAAACACTAGAATGAACAAACACTAGAACAATAAACACTAGTACGAACAAACACTAGAACAAACAAACACTAGAACAAACAAACAATAGTACAAACAAACACTAGAACAAACAAACACTAGAACGAACAAACACTAGAACAAACAAACACTAGAATGAACAAACACTAGAATGAGCAAACACTAGAATGAACAAACACTAGAACAATAAACACTAGTACGAACAAACACTAGAACGAACAAACACTAGAACAAACAAACAATAGTACAAACAAACACTAGTACAAACAAACACTAGAATGAGCAAACACTAGAATGAAAAAACACTAGTACAAACAAACACTAGAACGAACAAACACTAGAACAAACACTAGTACGAACAAACACTAGAACGAACAAACACTAGTACAAACAAACACTAGAACGAACAAACACTAGTACGAACAAACACTAGTACGAACAAACACAAGAACGAACAAACACTAGAACAAAGAAACACTAGAACGAACAAACACTAGAACGAACAAACACTAGTACGAACAAACACTAGTACGAACAAACACTAGAATGAGCAAACACTAGAATGAACAAACACTAGAACAAACAAACACTAGTACGAACAAACACTAGTACGAACAACCCTAAACAACACACACTAGAAGAACAAACACTAGTCGAACAAACACACTAGTAAGACAAACACTATAATGAGCAAACACTATAATGAACAAACACTAGAACGACAACACTAGTAAGGAACAAACACTATTATCGAACAAACACTGAAATAAGCAACATAGAATGAACAACACTAGAACGACAAACCTAGTTTTACGAACAAACACGAGTACGAACAACACTAGTACGAACAAACACTAGAATGAAGCAAACACTAGAAACGAACAAAAACACTAGACAAACAACACTAGTACGAACAAACCTAGTACGAACACCTAGAACAAACAAACACTAGAACAACAACCTAGTACGAACAAACCCTAGTACGAACAAACGCAAAGACCAAACACGGAACAACAACCTCGTACGAACAAACACTAGTACAACAAACACTAGTAATACAACAAACACTAGAACAAACAACACTAGACGAACAAACACGAGTACGAACAAACACTATTAACAACAAACACTGTAACTAACAAACACTAGTACGAACAAACACTAGAACGAACAAACACTAGTACAAACAAACACTAGAACGAACAAACACTAGTACGAACAAACACTAGTACGAACAAACACAAGAACGAACAAACACTAGAACAAACAAACACTAGAACGAACAAACACTAGTACGAACAAACACTAGAACGAACAAACAATAGTACGAACAAACAAACACTAGTACAAACAAACACTAGAATGAACAAACACTAGTACGAACAAACACTAGTACAAACAAACACTAGAACAAACAAACACTAGAATGAGCAAACACTAGAACAAACAAACACTAGTACGAACAAACACTAGTACGAACAAACACTAATACGAACAAACACTAGAACAAACAAACACTAGAACGAACAAACACTAGTACGAACAAACACTAGTACGAACAAACACTAGTACGAACAAACACTAGAATGAACAAACACTAGAACGAACAAACACTAGAACAAACACTAGAATGAACAAACACTAGAACGAACAAACACTAGTACGAACAAACACTAGTACGAACAAACACTAGAATGAGCAAACACTAGAATGAACAAACACTAGTACGAACAAACACTAGAACGAACAAACACTAGAACGAACAAACACTAGAATGAACAAACACTAGAACGAACAAACACTAGAACAAACAAACACTAGAATGAACAAACACTAGAACAAACAAACACTAGAACAAACAAACACTAGAACGAACAAACACTAGAACAAACAAACACTAGAATGAACAAACACTAGAATGAGCAAACACTAGAATGAACAAACACTAGAACAATAAACACTAGTACGAACAAACACTAGTACGAACAAACACTAGAACAAACAAACAATAGTACAAACAAACACTAGTACAAACAAACACTAGAATGAGCAAACACTAGAATGAAAAAACACTAGTACAAACAAACACTAGAACGAACAAACACTAGAACAAACACTAGTACGAACAAACACTAGAACGAACAAACACTAGTACAAACAAACACTAGAACGAACAAACACTAGTACGAACAAACACTAGTACGAACAAACACAAGAACGAACAAACACTAGAACAAAGAAACACTAGAACGAACAAACACTAGAACGAACAAACACTAGTACGAACAAACACTAGTACGAACAAACACTAGAATGAGCAAACACTAGAATGAACAAACACTAGAACAAACAAACACTAGTACGAACAAACACTAGTACGAACAAACACTA
>WLWD01005486.1_pt1 | contig 12932 bp, 10 predicted proteins | sample 6712731 | NCBI WGS metagenome assembly WLWD01 (sample SAMN12718690, study PRJNA576275) | sponge metagenome | isolation source: marine sponge | host: Mycale hentscheli | place: New Zealand: South Island, Marlborough, Capsize Point | collected 2014-11-01
TCTAGGAAGATGCTATTTGGCACATACGTACACTTTCCATAACCTTCTCATGAACTTTATACAAAAATGAAAAAAATTGTAATACAAAAATGGTCAGTATTCTGCTAGGACTGGCTTTCAGTTTACATTTCTGCCTCCTTACACTCACACAAGAGTATCACATAGAGTTTTAGTGATCTCATGCATACACACACATACACATACACACACACACACACACACACACATGCACACACATCAGCTGGCAGCAATTGCTATGGCAATTTACAAGTGCCTGTATTAAGAGCAAAGGGGGGGCATGTTTTGGGGATTAAAGAGGGCAGGGAAAGTCAAGATGCCAGATTTTGTTTGCTATGACTTAAAGGAAAGATAAGGGGGTTTCCCTAGGGACTTGTCTTCTCCTGTCTCTCTCTCTCTCTTTCTCCCTCTTAAAAATAACTAGAACTTTCATTTATATACTTATTTACAGCTTTATGGCTTCTGATAAGCTGAAGGAGGTGGGCAGAGCTGACTTTGTGCCTTCCAACCAGGTAATCACACACACACACACACACACACACACACACTCACAACCTCATTCACTAAGTCAGAAGAAACCTCATCTCTTTTCTTAACTTATCTTCCATGCACCTATTCAGCTGGTACTACCTGCTAATTATCTCACTCCTCTCGTTGGAACGTTTAATTACCTCTCTCTTATTTTTGCTGCAGGACATTCTTCGTTGCCGAGTGTTGACTTCTGGTATTTTTGAGACCAAGTTTGTCGTAGAGAAAGTGCATTTCCAGTAAGTTAACTAACTGGTCATACATTGCAATAGTCTTTATCTCAGTGAGGGGGCGGGGTATTTTTTCTTTTGTAATTGCCAATTTTGCACCAGTTTATTTTTGTTTATTTTCTTGTTGGTTTTTTTTTTCTTTATGCTAAAATTTCTTCCACTGTTTGTGCACAAGTGTAACCATGGCGATCAGCTCTGTGGTCACTTATGTGCTTGCTTATAATGCTTGCAAGGCTTATGCCCATCAGCTTGCCAACATGTGGTGGTTGCCCCTAGCAACATGAGATTGGACATGTGTCCCTCCTTGGTCCAGATCCACTGGTGGGTTGCTTGTCTGTCTGTCCGAGTTGAAAGGAAAGCTATTGTGGTGAAACTGAATATGGGATCTAAAGTCTTTGTTTTTCACCCGTATGAGTTGTTTTTGTTGTTGTTGTTATTGTTTTTTTATATTTTATTTTAGTTACGGCAATGTGTTTATATGTTGAGTGTTGCTGTTGTTTTTGTTTCTGATGTCCATTGTCGTAATTGCTAATGGAGCCGATTGGACTGAATGAATGTGGGGTGGTAGCATTGTTTTGGCAGTAGTTTGGTGGGTGTTCGGCGGGATCCAGATGGTGGCTTGGGTTGAGTATTGGCAAGGCGTACAGATACTGTGTCTGCATGGTCGCTAGCACTGCTTGCTGTGCAGTTTCTAGCCGACCTGAGGGTAATAGAAGAAGGAGTCCTTTTACCGACTAAACTACACCACAGTTTGATTTTAACAATAAAAGAGAGGAGAGAAGCAGATTTCATGGTCCTTGTTTTTGCCAATTCATTATGTAATCTTGTTTTTCTCTGTGCAGTATGTTTGATGTCGGGGGTCAGAGGATTGAAAGGAGAAAGTGGATTCAGTGCTTCAATGGTAAGCAGTCAGTCTCTGTTAGTATTACTGTGGATGCCCCTTACCTTTTCTACTTTTGCTGGTTATTTCTCGAGGTGCTTGGTGTATATCTGACTCACTAGACTGCTAGTAGTATTGTTATGGTCGGGGAAGAGGTTTTGGTGTGGCTTTTGTCACAATCACTTGACTTGTTTGTTATTTCCTCTCCTTAGATGTCACAGCCATAATCTTTGTGATTGCCTGCAGCAGTTTCAACATGGTGATTAGGGAAGATGAAAAAACTGTAAGTTTGTGTGTGTGTGTGTGTGTGTGTAATGTATGTGTGTGTGAGCTAATATTGGGTGAAGCTGAGAAAATACAGCGGGAGACTTGAATATATTTTTGCTAAATACTTTGCTGAGCAGGCATGCATACATAATACATATACCAAATATATTAGAAAACGAGCTAACTACGGACAGGATTAAACAAGCATGCATGCTTAGGTAATTAGTGTGAAGTTTTTTGTTTTTGTTTTGTTTTTCAGAACCGGCTGCGTGAATCGCTGGATTTGTTTGAGAGCGTGTGGAACAACCGTTGGCTGCGAAGTGTCTCCATCATCCTCTTCCTCAACAAGCAGGACAAACTGAAGAAGAAAGTGGAGGAGGGAAAGAAAATCGAGGACTACTTTCCTGACTTTAATGCGTACTCTGCACCAGAGAATTCCAGTGAGTGGTTTTGTTGTTGTTTTTTGTTGTGTTGTTGTTATAATTAATTCATAACAAGTTTTCATACTGTAGTAGGGGGGGTCCTGGGATTCCCACCCTCACCCCCAGAATTTTTGGAATTTAATATAGTGCAATAGTTAAATTTGAATTGTTTGAGTAGTAAGATTGTGAAATCATGCACTGATCAGTGTGAAATATATACACTTCAGATAGGCATATGCATCAGAGTAGTGTGGGTTTTTAAAAGTGAGTCTGGCTAAATGCACCAGTATCTCCCATTCCAGCGAAAAATCCTGTAAGATGCCCAGCTTAGTTTACATTCATTTCTAATAGTTTAGTTTTTGTTTGTTATTTATTGAGCTTGTTCTAAAGAAGTGTGTGCTGTTATCTGTTGCAGCGAGGGAACCAGGAGACAGCATGCTGTTCACCAGAGCCAAGTTCTTCATCAGAGATCAATTTGTTGTAAGTAAAAAAAAATTATTGCTGAGAAGTATAATGACAATGATGATGATGATGATGATGATGATGATAATTGTGATGGTAGTGATGATTGTGTTGATTATTATTTTTATTATTGTAATGATTATTATTGTGGTGAAGATGAGTATGATAAAAATGATTACGAACCCTTCCTTTGACTTAAAATTCGTCCTCTTTTTCTCATTCTCTCTCTCTCTCTCTCCTTCCCCCCCCTCCCCCATAGAAACTGAGCATGAAGACCCATGATGGCCGCCATTTCTGCTATCCTCATTTCACCACGGCCATTGACACTGAGAACATCAGGCGTGTGTTTGACTCCTGCAAAGACATCATTCAGAGGATGCATCTGGTCAAGTATGAGCTTCTGTGAAGTTATTCAACCATCCAATTTTCCCCTGGTGTATTGTTTATGCACCCACATGTAATGAACAAAAAAAAAACTTATTTATGGATTAAGTGTCTGTTGTTGTTTTTTTTCCTTCATTTTTTTCCATTATAATATATTATCAATTTACTGTTCATTTTTGCTTTAGCCAATTTCGCATTTGCCATTTTGGCCATTTTTTGTTGTTGTTATTGTTTATTATTTTTTAACAGCTTTACCGGCATTGGTAAATATCTGACAGTTCAGTTAATTATTAGACGTCCAATGCTTCACGCTGACTACTATAATTCTATATTATCAATATAAATTATTTTAATGTCATTGTTCATCAAACATTTTTATTTTTATTTTTTTTCAATTTCATTTTTTCTGATAATATACATGTATCAAATTGTGTCTCTTGTTGCATAGTTGCATGAATTAATTATTCAAATTAAAAGAAAAAACCCAAAAAAAAATGAAACCGTAACTGTGTGGTAGTTACTAAAGGTCTCTATAGTTTCGTACTAAAAGGGAATTCTTGAACCAATGTAGCTATTCCAAAAGTGCCAGGATAAAGCGACACCCCTCCATACAATATTAACGCCAGTTATTTTTAGCGCCAAAGTTTAGCGCTAGTCACATGCTCATTTTGTATTAGCGGGTTTTTTGTTAACGATTTTTAAGTTGGCGCTGAGTAATGGTAACCACTTTTGCAGTTTAGCTTGTTTTAGGCCACCCCAACAGGACCCAGCTGTTTCTCCAGCCTAACCCCTAGGCTAGTTAGGTTATGTACAGGCTGACTTACTACCAGCTACCCTTTCTAACCTCTAATATGTACGTTACCTTGTTGTTGCTGTTTAGTATTTGTACCTCTCTTATCGGCATCAGTATTGTTATAATTATTATTGTTATTTTATTATTATTATTAATATTATTATTATTATTATTATTATTATTATTGTCATCTTACTTTCTTGTATTTTTAGACACTCCACTGGCATAAACAATATAAATTAACACCACCAAAAGATGAAATATAATGAACTATAGCTTTATTATTACAGAGTTGAATAAATTATTTGCAATCTCTGACCTAATGTAATTTTTCTCCACTGGTGCATTATCTATCGTAACTTTTACCATCAAATTCGAGTAAAAATAATAATAATAACGATTGGTAAAGGGTTTCAAATGTGGGATACATTAATGCTGTGCATTGTTCAAAGTTCGCTCAGGTGAAATGCCTTACCATATTTAATGCGTGTATGGTTGCATTTGCTGTAGGTAAAGGGTCTCATTTACCATTTAAATTTATTCATTCATTTTTCTTCCATTCAATGTATGTGGTATGTAAAGCTAGAAGTAAATAAAGAATGTAGTGTGACAAGAACATAAATACAGGAATGTGTGAAGATTGTGCAACCTTTTCTAAATTTCAGGGTTTTTTTTTTGTATGGTAATACTATCTGTAGTTGTCTGATACTGTTATAAATCACACAGTTCTGTAGCTGTCTAATTTCAAGTCACTACAGCTATTACATACAAACAATAAATTTACTGCATGAAGGGATGGAATTGGTGTCACCTGAAATCAACTACAAAACAACATACAGGTTTCCATGAGGTCCCTCACTACTGTTATATATAGTATACTTAAATCAATGAGAATAGCTAATTATAAAAATAGACTACCAAGAAGTTCGTGTAGCTAAGTGGCATGATATACTACCATCTCGTAAAAAAAAAAAAAAAAAAAAAAAGGATAAGGCCCAGTCTTCTTTTAAGCAAAGAAATCTCGTATTCTAAATCCCTTAGTTACTACAAGAGGACAAAGTGGACCGCATGAAGACAGAACCGCTCCTGTAGTTGTTTTAGGGTGGTACCTGAAGACTGATTCAGTAGTGCTAGTGTTTATTAAACACGAGACACTAACGTCCACAGATAGCCTTTCAAAAACCTCATCTAATTCTTGAGTGTGAATTGGGTCTAGACCGTTCATTCCGTCATTCAAAGTCAGTAGTGATCCTGATTCCCCTCCATAGCTGCATCGTCCGTGTCCACAAAAGTAAAATAGCAAGGCCTCTCCCTGTTTGGCGGACATCACCAAATCATTCAGAGCAAGAAGGATGTTCTTTTTAGAGGGCAATTTCTTCTTTATTCCTTCAATAGTCTTGTCAGAGTCAGTAAAAACAACACACTCCTCCTTCTTGTATTTTGACAGTGATTCTTTTGCAGTCAAAGCTAAAACAATTTTCTCTATATTGGCATATGACACTCCTTTCAAGTCCTTCAGATCACCAATTTTGTCTCCATAATCGATTCCTGTAAATATAGCTTTGATGCTGCACTCCATCCCCACTTAATTTATAGTCAACTTTAATAGTCTTCTTGATGTGCCATTTTATAATCGTATTTTTAACGCATGTATCAGCAGCTCTTATTAATGCTTTTACAGTGTAATACACAGCCAGTAAGTATAAAGAAGCTTTTACGCTTTAGCCTGCCCACCACTTTATCCATTTTTTTGATTCTATTCTTAGCATGTTGTTAAATAGCAATACATTTACAAAAGCAAGATTCTTTTACTATTGTCTTGCAAATTCCTTGTATTGGCATGTGTTAGCAGGAAGCCATGATATGTTTAATGTATGCACATCAAGTGGACTAAATATGTATGCTTTGACTTACTTACTAATACTACTAGCTACTACTTTTCTCCCTAACACGCATGAAGAAACTGATCAGTTGCTTTGAGAAGGCTTGCTTACGTATGTCAGAGGTGGGAAACTTAGATGCATGGTGGGAAACGTAGATGCATGGAATAGATCTCAAGTCTTAAGCAGCTCACAACAGGTCAGGAGTTGTAGTCAGAAGCCACTAGCCGGTGCTTGGCCTCTCTGATCCTGTGCCGTTAGTGGCAGTGACTGCACTCGCTCCTTCAATTTGGTAAAGGGTCTGATAGGTTGCAAGTTGTAAGCGTCCAATAATGATACTACTGTACATGTAACCATTTATGCTGTAGTTAGTTGTTTTGAGAAGGCTTGCTTACGTATGTCAGAGGTGGGAAACTTAGATGCATGGTGGGAAACTTAGATGCATGGAATAGATCTCAAGTCTTAAGCAGCTCACAACAGGTCAGGAGTTGTAGTCAGAAGCCACTAGCCCGTGCTTGGCCTCTCTGATCCTGTGCTGTTTGTGGCAGTGACTGAAAACTAAGTATGAATTGTACTGGCTCCTAAGTTTGCAATGTTTGCTTTACAAAGCTTAACAACGTATTCTCATGCAACGAATAGAGTGAAAGTTCCCCATTCAAACTACAAATTTATACATTGGAAGTTAAAATATCAGTTTCCCTGCTCCCCACTTCTCTCCAGCTTGATTTTGATGAAAACTGAAAAAGTTACTCACAATAGTTGGCTGTTACATTTTTTTGTTTTAATTTTAAACCCTCTCCTGGGTATATTTTGAAAATTACTTTTTATTATTTCTATTCTTTGTAACAACCAAGAAGAAAATTTATATTTTGTGCATGTAGACACAAACTCTCTGCTGCGATGGAAGACATTAGCTTATTACCTTGGTCAGAACACCGGGCTGCAGAGTTCAAAATAGAGATGCCAGCAGGTAATTTATTGAAATAAGAGCAGGGATTCAGAGTAACTATACGTACTGTTGATACTGATGTGGTGGTACTGGCTGTTGCTTCTTTCAGCAGATATCCCTTGATGAGCTGTGGGTTGCTTTTGGTATCAAGTCAAACTTTCGACACATAGATATTCATGAAATGGTTGCCACAATGACTCCAGCACAGTGTCTGACACTCCCAGTTTTCCATGCCTTTACTGGGTGTGACACTGTGTCCTCTTTTGGTGGCAGAAGAAAGAAGACCACATGGGCAACTTGGAAGTCTTTCGCAGAAGTGACCACAGCTTTCAACGAACTTTTATTCATGCCAACTGAGGTCAGTGAAGGATCAATATTGCTTTTGGAAAGATTTGTAGGGCTAATGTATGATCGAGCCAGTGAGAGCATGAGAATGAATGATGCCAGAAAACTGCTTTTCTCACGGAAGTCTAGAACTCTGGACAACATTCCTCCAACCCAGGCAGCTCTGAAATTGCACATTAAATGGACATTCTACCAGGCCAACTGTTGGAACCAAGCATTGGTCATGGATCCAGAGATGCCAGAGCCATCAGACTGGGGCTGGATAAAGGAACAATTGGATGGCAGCCTCGTTGGACAACTCTTCCTGAAGCTTCTAACTCATGCTGTGAATTAATCTCCTGTCACTGTAAGAAGCGGTGCACTGGACGTTGCAAGTGTGCTAAAGCTGCTCTTAAGTGTACAGCACTGTGTTCATGCTCTGGAGACTGTTAGCTAATTCAAGCATAACTCAATTATCACTTGATCGTTATTAATTTACAATACCTAAATGCATTTTCTATAGTTTTGTGATCTTAAAAGTATTTCCAAGTGAACGAGCACCCCCAACTTGGTAGTAAATGACCCTTTAATTGTTCTTTACTAACCAAGAATAAGCACGCTTGAAGAATAGGAAGGATAGATGACAGCCATTTTCAAATTGACCTCTCCCGGTCTCCAGAGGTCAAATCCAACTTCCCTCCACATCTCAAATTAATCCTTGTGGTATGTACTAACAATTTAGAAATTTCATGCTTTTTCAAAAAGTGCACAATTAAGTAAAATTTGGCAACTAACCCGCTCTACTATAACAAAAATAAGGACAACTGAAATACTAAAATGCTGCATGATGACATAAAAGAATGTTTTGTATGAAACAATTTTTAATTAACTATAACTGAGTCCATATAAATCAGTAAGTGTTAGTATCATTAGAATATTAGCAAAGTCTTTCTGCTGCTAGTGACATATATGAAGCCATTCTTGTCAATATCTATACATTCGATACTACCTTCGGCAGCAAATGAAGTCACAAATATTCCCATTAGCGTATGGACTGAAACACATTTTCTTGTCATGTCAGTGACAAATAGATATTCATTGCATACAGCTAGAGATATTGGTTCCCTGAAATAGGATTCACCAATGAATCTGAGGTGGTCACCTTGGTCACTGAGAACTTGGATTCTATTATTTTTATTCTCTAAGACATACATTCTTCCTTCTTTATCAAACACCAAGTCAAACGGTGCCGCAAATTGTCCAGGAGCATTACCAAGAATTTTCAGGAGTCTTAAGTCTGTATCGTATATTTTTATCCGTCCATTCTCTGTATCACAAACAAAAATTTGATTGTTGTTGACTCTTATACCATTGGGAAATTTAAATTGACTTGGTTGACAACCTTTCTCACCAGTTGATGCAACAATTCGGCCATTCATGTCTGATTTCACAAGGCGATCCCGGATTATATCTGAGTAAAACAAGAAATTATCATGAACTGCAAATTCGTTAATGCCCGGGCACTGTATGATTTTGGTAACAGTCAGATTCCGATTCACAAATATAGTCAGTGAGAATGGGCTTGAGCTGATCATCACCTGGTTGTCATGACATTTAATTGCAGTAGCATTTTCTACAGCTATAGATTTGGGTTTATTTATAGGTAATTGTTGAGGCTCAAAGAAAACATATGCTGGTATAGGACTGCCACATATGTAAGAATCACCAGAGAGAATATCTAGCATGTGACTACCTCGACTTTGTGGAGTGATGGTCAACCTTATTTGATTGGGAGGTACTTTGGCAACGTTAACTGACACTGTCGACTTGTCATGCACGCAAATTAGTTTTGATTTAATCTTACTTCCACTTTTCAATTCATCTAATTGAAAAACTATTTCAAATGGTGTTCTTAATCTTAAACTTTTCAGCTTGTCGAACTCACTAATGCAGCATTTAAAGTTACATCCAGCATAAAATAAGAGACTTCTAGGGTCAAACTTTTGCGGAAGATACTCTATTTTTTTATATGGTTCAGTATGAAGTTCTGTGCTTGTGCACAAAAGAAGCTTTTTATACTGAAAATGTAAAGTTTGCAAATGTTGTTTTTGTGTGGAAAGTGTGTTGTCATTTGAGGTGGTAAGACTCTGGACTATGTCTAATTTTTTTGTTGTTTGAAAAGCTGTAGCAAGATTTTGCAAAGCTCTATTTAATTCTTCAACTTGAGATTTGTTTTTGGCTACTTGAACGTCATAGCGATCTTGTGCTTCACAGACTATTTGATTTCTTTGTTCTGCAATGATTTGTGACATTGATTTAAAAGCTGCCTCAATTTGCTCAACTTCATCTCTTTTTTGTTCTTCTAAACTTGAGTTATTTACCGCTATTGCTACAGTAGCATCTACGATATGTTTTTGAAGTTCTTGAAGAGGCTTCACTTTACTATCTAGCTCATTTTTATACTTCTTGGCTACTTCCTCTAAAAAGCCATAATTATGCTTTTTAGGAGCACACACGGTTAGTGCACAGTCTCGACAGACTGCCTTATGGCATGTCTCACAGTAGACAGCCAGAGGTTGAGAGTTATGAAGAGAGCATGTAGGAGATTGAGGTGTTTCAATCGGAGCGGAAGTATTTTGGGTGTGTTCTTTTAGTGATTTATGGTAGATGTCAATAAGTCTATTAACTTGGTGAGCAGTTGGGAAGAGGCTAGCATCGGACTTGTGCAGAGTACTGGTGGCACGACACACCGGACAAGTTAGCTTATCGTTGAAACATGCCGAGCTCAACTTTTGTAAACACTGAAAGCAGAAGATGTGATCACAGGGAAGCTTCTTTGGAGTCTTGCTAGGATTGCAGTAGATCTCCTGACAAACAGGACACGTTACCTCCTCCTGTAGAGACTTTATGGCACTTTCTTGGGCAGCCATATTGTTGTTGTTAGGAAGAATTCTATTTAAAAATGAATACATGCAACATTGATGTAAGTGTGGGATGCAATGTTCAGACTTCCCCAGGTAGCTAGCAGAGAGATATTATATAAAAAGAAGACATTAAAAGAAAAGATAGAAACAGGTTATTCTAATACACTTATCTAATAGTTTTCATGAAAACTTAACATTGCTATCTATTGTCTCTTCTGCTTTCAGACACATGACTTACTTGGAGCTGAAGCTTAGTTGTTTTTCTGCAGCAAGTATTTCCTTTAAGCTATACACCAGCGTTTACACATTAATGAATTCTTTTTACGATGTACTCACTGTACCCTGCATGCTCAATAAATATCATAAATGACACCTTGCACGCGCTGGTAAGTGTTGTTTAGGGAGTGTGCGCGTGTGTCACACGCAGATATAATCCACCGGAAGCAAAACTTGCGGGTAAGCAAAATGAGCCGCCAGAGATACTGACGATCCCATACTTGATATCGCAAATCTGTACTACTCAAGGAGCTGAGTGAGGACCCACAGTTGCAGTCATGAAAAAAATTGGAAACCAGAAAATAAAATATAACGATACAAAAATGAGAGGATTTAGGGTGGCCCCTAACAGTCCCTTTACCACCCTTTACCCGCTGAAGGTAGGGAAACAAGAAAGGTCACTTGCCCCAGGTGATAATTCTACATCCCTAAATCACTGCCTCATTCAAAGATACCATAGCAAATTGATTAGCCATGTTCTTGTAATATTTATCAGTCAGTATTTTTGGAAAGATTATAGCCACTGGAACCCTGTAAGTGTTAGAGTTTGATCCCAGGGTTTGACTTTCTGAGGATCAACCCACATAGCAGCCTTGAACTGCTAGTGTTGGTCTGATTCTGGTGGCAGCATCTTCAAGTTTCCCTGTTGGTCTCACCACATCTGTATGCAGTGGTGCCCTTCAGACAGTGTCTACTATCTGTTGGAGTCAACACAAACCTGCGGTCAAAGCCGTCCCTCATCTAGTTGTCTAGCTGGAAGTGAAGATGTATTATAGTGTTATCAAACTTTGTCTGCGTTGAATACTTATGCTGGTGTCGCAGTCAATTTTGTCTCCCTGTGAATAGTAACACCCCAGACAAAATTCACCAGTGAATATATTCCGGCCATACAAATTTACTAAGTGAATTATTGTCTCCTCCAGTACATTATGTTCCCCCTTTTTAATACTGTGTCAGTGAGGCTTCAACCCATCACACCTTGCTGCCTTCACTTTAGTCTAGGTTTCTGCAAGTAGCTAACCCCCAGCACTTTCAAAAGAGAGCTGATTTTTTTCTTATAACTAATTTTATTGTGGGATCAAGCCTAGTACTAAAATTTGCTGGTGTCTGGAGATAACTTAAATACATAGCCATTACAGTAAGTTCACAATAGTTGAATTTGAATGTTTATCTCCATTTTGAATATAAGCAAAACTATGTGTGCAAAATTAATTCTTTCAGCAGTGGTCCTTTTTGTTTGCTTCTTTACTACTAGCTGGACAGGACAGTGAAGTATACTTCAAAGTGGCTCAGTTCCCCTTTACCGAATTTTCTTGGCCCTCCGCTACTTGGCATCGTCTACCCAGCTGATTTGGTACATATGTGTTAACTTGTAGGAAAGAAATAACCTGTCATATGCTTTATATAAGAATTGTGTTGAGTGTCTTGTTTATAGAAAGGATAGTGCTAGAAAAGCTCCTCTATATAAACCTGAGATACTGGTCGAGCGGTTTGAAAAACTAGCCGTTGATGTGGAAATCATGTCAAATTGTTGGTCAGACCACTTGAAACATGTAGACTGTGTGTTGTCACAACTGGATTGACAGTCAAGTCATAACGATGTTGGTGTTCTAAAAGGTTTGAGTTTGATATTCTAAGTGTACCTGAGGCGAGAATCAAACAACTCAAGAAGTATGATCATCCAATCAGGGTCTCTCAGCTTCGTTCAATTTTGGGTTTGACGAATTTCTACTCTTCGTTTGTACCAAACTTTGCAGATTATTCGGCATAGCTGACCAAGCATACAGCTAAAACTTCACCAAAAATGTTTGTGTGGACAAATGATATGACTGATGCGTTCAAGCATATCATTAATTGTATTCGTAATAATTCTCTTTTGACAATTCCAGTTTATCTGACAAATGTTGTTTATAATTATACCGATGAATCTGTGTGTGGAGTTGGCGGTGTTATGTGTGTTCCAGAGATGATATCTGGTTATCTTGAAATATTTGGCATTGTTAACCACTATCGAGCATTTCTCATATTATTTGTTATGCTGTCCTTCAAGCGTTTTAATTTTTGTGTTTTAAGATAACTTCTTCTAAAAAAAATCGTAGCTTGCTTATTAGGAGCGCACACAAATAGTGCACAATCTTGACACCCAACTTTCTTACCTATATCAAAGTAAATAGCTAGAGGTTGTGACCTATGAAGAGAGCAAGTAGGAGATGAAAGGGTTCTGGGGTCTCTTGGAGTGTTTTGTGGTATATGTCAATGAGGCAATTCACCTGGTGGGCAGTAGGGAATAGGTTGGCATCGGACACCTGTAGAGGACACGTGGCACGACACACTGGACAAGATAGTCTTCCATTACAGCATCCTGTGATCAGTTTATTGAAGCCATGACTCTGATCCAAATGCTCTAGTATACTTTCAAAATTTCAAACATGGACTATTAGTTATCATATCTAGTTTTTTCTTAAATGTTGAGGACAGGGACAGTAAAGTTGCAGATTCTAAAATTGAAATTGTAAATTTTCATCTTCCATTGATTTTAGCTACTGTATAAATCCTACTACATGTACTACAAAACTTGACATGGTCGTGCATTTC
>WLWD01006362.1_pt1 | contig 12932 bp, 9 predicted proteins | sample 6712731 | NCBI WGS metagenome assembly WLWD01 (sample SAMN12718690, study PRJNA576275) | sponge metagenome | isolation source: marine sponge | host: Mycale hentscheli | place: New Zealand: South Island, Marlborough, Capsize Point | collected 2014-11-01
AGCAGCTCATCAGAGCTGATTGCACAGGGTCATGGAAAATGCACCTTCATGCTATAGCTCAGTGCTTACCTATTTTTGCTGCTGCAGGGCATGCCAATTATCTGAAGTCTGCATATTTGTACATCCAGAAAATGGTGAGGTTAGAAAATGAAAATCCTGTAGTTTTCCAAAAATTCATGGATGGACTCCATGTCATAAGGCGCACCAATCAGCATTGGGCTGGCCTTGGCTCTGACTTGGTCATTGAGCAGACACTGATGCGGTCCCTGAAAAGTACAGGTGGGTTGACTAGAGGAAGTGGTATGACTGAACACCAAAGAGACGTTTGGACAATGTCTGCTCCCATATCCTCTGCCTACAACTATGCCATGCAGGAGTTCAGTAACACAGTGTACACTACAAGTGAACAACACAAGGAAGCAACTCTGTCACAAATGGAGAGAGATAGGGCAGACTCCACAACACTTGCAACCAAGCTGGAACAACATTCTCCCTTCTCTAAGGAGACTACCTTGCAAAACATTGTCACAGGGATAAATGCTGATAATGATGTAAATGTTCAAGACCTTTTCGTTGTAGGAAGAGACACGGTTAAACACATGGAAGGACAATCTGTTTTTTCATATTCTTACAAACGTAAGAGTAAAGTCGAGACACTAGCAGCAGCTAAGGCTATCAAGGTGACTGGTCACCAAACCATTGATCCAGGTCTGTTGTTTCAAAGGTTCCTTGTGGTATCCCAGTCTGGAGAACTCGGCCTGGATGAGGTGATGAAGTATGAACTTTCACCATACCCACCAGCCTTGTTTGAAGAAAAGTATCTTTTACAGAAGGCAGATAAAGCCCAACTTCTGGATGCCATACGAACATATGTCACTTCATCTGACGATGCTGTATTTCATTCCATCCCAAAAACCGATGAATACGTCCTTGATGGAGGTTCACTGCTACATCGATTGAAATGGCAGGAAGGAAGCACCTACAGTTCTATTGCTTGTACCTATGCATCCTTCACATACAATCTCTATGGCAAGGCTACCGTTGTCTTTGATGGGTACAGTAGAGGACCAACTACAAAGGACAATGCACATCAGCGTCGAAAAACCCAAATTACAAATAAGGTCAACATATCAGATGCAACAAAATTTGTTGGGAAAAAGGACCATTTCCTTGCCAATAATTCAAACAAACAGGCCCTTATATACCTGATTGGGAACCACCTGTGACAGAAAGGCTGCCATGTTATCCACGCAGAGGGAGATGCAGATGTAGACATTGTGAAAGCAGCCATTACAATGTCATCATACAAGTCAACAACCCTCATTGGAGAAGACACAGATCTGTTGGTCTTGCTACTGTATCTTGCAGCAAAAGACTGCAAGGATCTTTATTTTCGGTCTGACAAACACAAAGAAAAACGCATTAATGTGTATAACATCAAAGTTCTGAAGCAGTTACTTGGTGATGGTGTGTGCTCTGATATATTGTTTGCCCATGCATTCTCTGGTTGCGACATTACTTCAAGAATATTTGGGGTTGGTAAGAAAACTGTCTTCTAAAAACTCGTTAATGACAATTCTATCTTATATCTGCAAAGGTATTTTGTTTACCAAAGGCAGACCAAGCTACAATTGAAAGTTCTGGCTGCAAAGCAATGGTCTGCTTGTTTAATGGGATGCAATCAGACAGCCTAGAGTCATTGCGCTATAGCTTCCTATGCAAGAAAGTAGCCACAGCAAAGAGCTTTGTCAAACCTGAAAGACTGCCGCCAACAACTTCGGCCACAAACCTTCACTCTCGGCGGACTTATTTACAAGTCATGCAATGGATCGGCATGAATGAAGGCATGGATCCTACTGAATGGGGCTGGGATGTACAAGGAGACAAACTTGTTCCACTCATGATGGACAAAAGTCCTGCGCCTGAAACACTCCTTAAAATGATTCGATGTACCTGCATATCAGGATGCAGCACACTAAGGTGTAGCTGCAAGAAACATGGGCTAGAATGCACCTCAGCATGTGGGCAGTGCCAAAATGGAAACTGCAACAATATTATTATGAACTTAGTTTTTGATGATGACGAAATTGATCACTAAATTGATGCCACAATAATTGTTTGTAACATTATGGCCATCTTTGTTCATCCATTAGCAAATATAAATATTATCACTGTACATTCGTGCTTAACAAAGATGAGAAATTGCTCAGTTTAGTCATTTTGATTAATATTGGCAGCCATTTTTTTGTTTTTCACATTTATACCCTTTCTGGTGGTGCAATTTCTGGAAACTTTTGATATAGTTCCAAACCTTATGCAACAGAAAGACATCAAAAAACGTTTTCTTGCAATTTTTTTGGGGTTATGCATCATTTTGACCCTACTAGTAGCCAATGTGTGCACTAATACGCTATAAAATGTTTTAAAAACAAACAAAAAACTAACAATATTGAGCATTGATTCACACTTGCAAAATTGTTTCTTAAATATGAATTTTCTATTCTGTATATTGAAGCTTTCTGAAGTTGAGTCCAAATTTTCAAGTCAATTGGACATTTAAAAAAATTATTTTTAATAACCATTTTTTGTCACCACTACTCATTGATCAACCTTCAGGGAAGAATCCAATCTTTCATAAGTCTCGCGAGAGAGACCCTTTACCAACTGAACATTGAACTTTGTTCAAACGCACAATGTATTGTGGGTAAAGTTTCCAGGTGGTGATGGTTCTAATTAGAGCTGGGTAGTAAACACTGAAGAAAAACTTACTTCGTGTGAGCCCGGCTGAAATGATAAATATAAATATATAAGCGGGTGGAAGTTAGAAGCAGTTTCAATGTGGTTACTTCAACTTCTCAGGTGTTTAGGTGCTTTTTTTTCTCCATCCCTGTTATTTTTTGTGAAGAATTAAGGGTGCCCTGCCACCGGAAACCGAGGCGCGTAACCGCAAATTGACTGTTTTTGCTATGTCTTTATATTTCTTTTTCTGTGTACTGTGGGCTTACTTTGTTGTTACAGATGGAATGAGCACCAATAGAGGACTCCAGCAAGCCAAATTTGAAGAATGAAGACCCGTCTGGGACGGCGATACAGCTCTGCACACCGGCTACTATTTGGTGTTATTTCGAAGCGGCCGAAGGAACTAGCGTGCTCATTTTTTTCCAGAGGTAGCTAGCGGGCTTCTTCGCAACATTACAGAGCTATATTTCTAATATCTATATTCTTTTTTTGTAAATAGTAAAATTTTCGTGCCGTTTTACTCCTGCGTTATTCTAAAAAAATCTCTCTGTAACTTTATTCTAAGGGGGGTATGCTGCTTGTGCCCAAAATTTGGATTCAATTCAATGATACAATTCCATGAAATATCGATTTATATTTTCAAGTTGACTACTGATTCGCTATTTTACCCCGCCCCCCATAACGTTGAGCTCCGCGAACGCGCCATTTATTGGTAAGAGCATAATCAATTGACTTGTGGTAGCTCTAAAAAGAGCCCATTTGTATAAAAAAAAAAGAAATACAATAATGAGCCGTGAGATGGCCGTTGTAACTTTGGAAAAGGTTAGTCCCCGGAGCAGAAGTGACGGCGTATTCCCAATGTTGCTTGGAGTTGGTTGCTCAGTTCGTAGTTCAGCACAAATTTCAGACTTGTAGGTGATCGGGCTGAAGAATATAGTGGTAGCAATCCCGACAGAAAGAACTGAAGTGATGATGACGGAGTCTATACACAGCCAAGTCTGAATACAAGGTTGGTGGAATAGTAGGAGCTGGTACCAGTCAGGATGGAGTTGGTCACCGTTGAGACAGAGTTTTAAGCTGCTCCAATGGCTTCACAAGTACAGCCTCATTCCGTACCCTGAAAGTATAATAGGTTTTCTAACCGGTAGGCGCCCAAACGTTAGAGAGCACCTGGAACTTATTTTCACACGGGAATCAATTGAATCTGTTGTGGGTGTGGTTTGAATGCAATCAAGTCTCTGCCAAAAGATCGCGTGGACTAATTTTTAGTCCTGGAGTCTATTTTGTGTTATTTCTCAGAAACTAAGCGTAGAAATGACTCCAAACTTCATACACAGGCTGACTATGACCTTAGCTACAAAATGTTTGTTGCAATTTTTTTGAAAGAAATTTTTTTTGGGTGTGCTGTCGTGAGGACCAAATGAGCACAATCAACTAGACAAAACAAAGCAGAATTGAGAAAAAGTACAACGAAGGCTTTGAAGACCCTCAACAAATGTAGCAGTAGATGAAGAATGGGCTCGTGAGCGACGGCACCGCGGAGGAGTTGTGGATTATATACTTGAGGCTGAGGAGCTCGTAACTTGAACGAAACAGGCTCCCAAGGCCCGTTCTTTTTATTTAGTTCAACATATCTATGGGCGACTGTTAAATTATACTCCAAACTACATCCCATATGCCATACACGCTAAAGTATTGTTCCCCATGAATCATGGGGAATGGAACAAAACAAAACGTTATATGGATGGTGACCAGACCCTTACCTTCACCGCACGGTCAGTAAAAGGTTTGGCTTGCAAGACTAATTGTTCATGTTTTACTGTTACCATTTGTGCTGCACATCTTCGCCACTCTTTGTTTGCAGTTCATTATAATTCAAAACAAATCACACAGCAAAAGTGATTCTAACCATGTAAACTGCACTCCAATTAGAGTAAGAAGTTGAGCAACTGCACAGGCGGACCAGTACTATCTTCTTCATTGAACTTCATTGTTGTATTGTTTGTCTCTTCAATTTCCAGTCTTAGTGGGCGTTGTGGGAGGCGATGAAAAGCGTCCTTGGAGCTTTTACAGGAAGGTAAACTAAGTGTGGTAGATTAGCCTGGGTGGGTGGGTGCTTATTATGGGGGGGGGGGGCAATGCTAAAACAAAAGACTTTAAATCTAGTAATTTACTCAGCGTAATTGAATAAAATACTGCTTTGCCAAAATTTAATAGCAAGATTTATAGACACCCTAGAGAAGGTTTAGTAAGGGAAAGTCATCTCTACAGCTACGAGCTACTGCGTAGTGCTACTCCAAACCGCAGTGCAGTCCAATTCTTCTCGCGCTAAATCTGTAAGTCTATACGCCGTAGCAAACAAACGACATTTTAAAATGACCGGTCCACCACTTTTACATCCGTTTACCGAGAACAAAACAGCAGTACTAGGGTTGTTTATGAAACACGAGAATTGCGACTTTATGAGTCCTCTACTACACTGGATTTTGAAGAACTTAATTAGGTGGAAACAAAAATTACCTCCATCTTCCCACTCATTCTCAATTAGTTCGCAAGTGTCTCTGTGTCTGTGTAACCAGTAGAAGCTCAGAAAGATTGTTTAGTGCTGCTGGAAATATTGTGACACCATTAAGAGCATATTTAAAGCCAGACAAGGTTGAAATGCTGACTTTCTTGTCAAAAACTAATAAACAAGACTATCCACTTATCAGGGCCAATTATTACAGTCAGTCAACGGACAAAATTCCTAGCAAATATACTCAGTGTCCGCCTACCTTCGTAGATGGACTACCAAAATGGTCATGCAAATATAGCATGGAAGTCTGAGAGTCGTCTAGTTCACAATGAACACAACCGCTGACGCAGCAGAATTTTAACGTATGTGCACACAGCCGTTTGCTGATACTTAGTATATTTAAAAAATGGCTTCCCGAAACAGGCTGCATCACTAGTATTCAGTTGTTCAACTTTTGGGAACCGATTCCTCAGCTGCAGAATTTGACAGTTAGCTTTTCGAGTAAATAACGTGAGTTTACGAAAGCTACATTTGAGAAGTGGCAGAGGGAACACAAACATCAGCATCAAACTTGGTCTTGGCTGTGTTGTGTCTCGGCAGGGATAAGCTGCACGTAGAAATGTTATATTGTGAGGTCCACAGAAAATACGAAGCTTGTCTGTACTCCTTAAGAAATTTCTCTAACTCCTGGATTAAGGGGTCTGTTAACCTCAATATGTTGGATCATGCAAGGAGTGATGTACATCTTGTGGCTATGTCTAAGCTTCGAGTTGAGGTGACTAAAGAAAAGTCCACACTACTAAATAGCCTCACTTGGCTACTGTGTGGCTAGCATGGATGATGTAGCCTTGAGTAGACTAAAGCTTATATATATATATGATGGCTAAACAAAGCTTACTTTTACTAAATGTCCACTCACCTTGGGGCTGATTTAGGTACTTCTTATAATACTAGTGACTCGGCCAAACTATTTACTGACTACATTGCTAAAAGCTTATGACAATCTTTCCTTAATACTATTCCACTTTGAATATTAAGTTGTTCTATAGTTATCTTGCTGATGGCACTACTGATTCCAGTAGACCAACTCATAGTTATAGTGTATGTGCCAAAAACAACTCATTGAAAAATTAAACGTTTGCACTTGTTTTATATCACTCGGCAATCCAACAAGAGGCAATGCTGCCGGCTGGTCTTTATGAGGCTTTGAAATTCATGGGCATTGATAATGTGGATGTGGAATCTGTGTGTGGGGTGTCAGGTATGCCTGTCCTGATTGGTGGTGGTTCTGATGGTGCAGCTATGAATGTAGCTGATGGCAGGTTAAAAGGAATGATACAGCACACCTTGCTTGGCTTCACTGGTCATAGTGCTATGCACATAGATTCAAATTAGCATGCAAGAATGCCTTTAAAAGTCCACTGTTTACTTTGATAAAGAAATGCCATTATGGTTGTATTATCATTATGAGAATTCCCCCCAAAAGTGTCGGGAACTAGACAGCATTACAGAGAGCTTTAAGGAGGTGCTTCAGCTTCCCAAGGGTGGGAATCAGCCTGGGAGGAGCCAAGGTACGCGATGGATCTCTCACAAGAGAAAAGCCCTACAACGATTGATAGATCACTATGGCTTTTACATAACCAACTTAAGGGTGCTCTCACATAGCAAAGCCTGGCAGTGTTAATGGTGCACTCCAGCTTAATAGTCGTGTGTCATCAACCACAGAATCACACCCCATTATGCAAGTAATAGCATACACTTGGTCAGGGCATGGTCAATTGACAAGCAGAAATCCTTGCGTAGAAAAGAATATTTCCTGAATCTTTTATCGTGTACTGCTCAGGAATGAAAGGCAATGATTTATACTTAGTCATGGCTTGGGCCCAAGTGTGGTCGACTCTATAACGATGAGATATCTTAATATACGGTATTTTAAAGAAATAATCAACAATAGTTCACATGGTAAGGTGAGTAAATAGGGAAGTGAAATAAAAATAGACAAAAACTCATCGTTATGGTATGCACATGTGGGTAAATAAATGACACACGAAGACTCCGTTTCTAAACTGTTGTAGTCGCCGCGCAGTACTGCAGTGAAGTTCAAAGCTCTCACGGGGCTATTTCTTGAGATACAACTTTAGGTAAGAGCTTTCTCCTAGTAGTTCTTGCTAGCCTGCAGAAAGGAAATAGCTCAGGCAAAGCAGAAGTAAATTTAACACATCCTAGCAACCATGGCCTGGTTCACAGGCGTTTGGCACTCTCAGAGTTACTTCGTTTGGCAAGTGATAACACTGTCAAACCTGATGATCAGGCAAATTAAAAAATATGCCTTAGGAAATGGAGTTAAGCCTGTGTCAATTCTGAGTTTGACCCTTCAGTATGATGGCACTGACATTGTGTATACTATCCCAAGCATACAATAAAGACACTGACGTACACGTCTGACAAGGATCCCAAAGATTGGCCCTCCTTGCAGTTGGTGTTGACTAGGATTGGTGACCATAATGAGTACCAAGGTGTTCCTGTGACACCTAATTTTGATACTGTTCTTACCGGCTGCCAAGCTGATGCACTTGCAAATTTGCATAAGTTGGAACAGAACGTCGAAGGGCAACTTGAATGGTCTGATTTAAGATTTCTTCATTGTGTCCTGTTCCTTTATTCAGACACATAATGCTGGGTTCGGAGAAATGAATCCAATGTCATTGATCCTGAGGAGGGTGGTGAGGACGACAAGTCTTTGTCGACTTTATTCAATGCTGTAGAATACAATTTCATTGTTTCATGCCACACTAGAAGCCAAAAGAATGTGTGTTGCTCTATGCAAGATATTTGAAGATGTCCTTGATTTTGTAAGATACTGGAAGATGTCCTTGATTTTGCAAGATGAACTGGAAGATGTCCAAGATGAACTGGAAGATGTCCTTGATTTGCAAGATACTGGAAGATGTCCTTGATTTGCAAGATACTGGAAGATGTCCTTGATTTGCAAGATACTGGAAGATGTCCTTGATTTGCAAGATACTGGAAGATGTCCTTGATTTGCAAGATACTGGAAGATGTCCTTGATTTGCAAGATACTAGAAGATGTCCTTGATTTGCAAGATACTAGAAGATGTCCTTGATTTTGCAAGATGAACTGGAAGATGTCCTTGATTTGCAAGATGAACTGGAAGATGTCCTTGATTTGCAAGATACTGGAAGATGTCCTTGACTGGAAGATGTCCTTGATTATGCAAGGAAGTATTTGCCACTTAGAACAACATGTTATCGAAACATGCCCCGATTCTGGGAGATGGCCTAATATTTGTTGAGTGAACTTCTTTTTAGCCTGCCCTTCACATCTAGTAGAGTGGAACAAATTTTTACCGATTAAAGTTAGTCAAGACAAACCTGAAGTCTAGTCCTGGTACGAGCACTGGGCAAAATCTTCTAGAAATACGTGTTGAAGGTCCATCTTTTCAGAGCTTCTATGTCAATTCTGCCGTTGATGTTTGGGTGGAAGGACTGCATTACAACCTGCAGACCAAATCAGAGTCAACGAAGAGATGACTTGCCTAGGTCATCTTTATCAGATGTTGCCACTTTTGATTAGAATCCTGTGGAGTATGAAAACTTCATTCTCGGTGACTGGGATGAGTGGTTTGATATACTACTATAGCTAATTTTGCAATCAACTCTGTTTTTTTTATATGAATAATAATAATTTTATTCATAAATAGTTATTTTGTATACCATTACTTAACTAACTCCGAAGTCTTTTTTTTTTTGTGTGTGAATCATAGTTTTTCTGTGAGCCATGAAATTTTGAATAAAAAAAACGTGCATTTTTTTTATTACTAAAATGATGAAAGCAAAATCAAATATATAAAATACAGATGTCTGTCCATTAGAGACCCTTGTCAGGTCAATTAGTTTATGGCCTGACAAGTTGTCTGCACAGAGTCTTAGAATTATAATTGGCCCTGACTTATATTCACTGTAATTAATTAAAAATACTTATGATTAAATTCATTTTAATGTAAACATAAAAAGTTAATATTATTCAGCGGAGCGAGCGAAGCTGTATACTAATGAGTTGGGATATATATGTCTTCATTTCGATCTGCGCAGATGTATGTGGACACTTTTTGTAGCCTCAGGCATAAGTGTACCCTTTTCTGCTCAGGTGCCTGCGCACGCTATGAAGTACCATGGCAATCTTCAACAGCATTTTACTACAGGTATTTCTTGAACCCGATATAAATGATAAGCAGAAACAAAACAGCTAGGGAGGCTAGTAAGCTGGTAAGTATAGTAACTTCTAATATGGGTGTGAAATAATTACAGAATTACAGCCAGCATTGGTGCTAATTGAAACTATAATTTGTTGTTTTAACTTACTGTCAATTATTTAGACCATTAATGGAGAGAAAGTTTCCATTAAGTACCTTTAGCTTCTGAATCTGCAGCGACAGCCACAGATATGGGTAGAAAAATTCTTCTCTACTCTACACTAACACTTCTTTTACCAAAGGTGAAGAACCACTTAATCCTGATGCTCTCCTGTGCAGTGTAAGAAAATTAATTAAATGTGAAGAATAAAAGATTGCAGAATCTAAGATTACAAAATCTGTGCAGAATAATCACAAAATTATTATCAGTTTCCAATGTTGTTTTGATTTATAGATTCCAGACATGTTTAGGTTTCAGTTCATGCAAAAAACAAACAAAAAACAACAAAAAACAACAAAAAACTTTCACTATAAGCATATTTCTATGAAATCTTGGACATTAAATAAAGTATTATATTTTTTATCTAGTTTTCTAGTTTAAAAAATGTTCAGCTATACTTATACCAAAGCTACATTAGCTAACTTACAATACTCTATAGCTATAGCTTTTCTTTTAGCCTAGCCCCTTAGCTCGCTCCGCTGACTTCAACTCACTTATATGATTCATTTGATACAGGAGAATATCACGAGTCTATTGGCTCAGTATTTACACGAGTGCAAATACGGCCAATCAGACGAGTGATCTTCTGCAGCATCCAATGAATAATAAAATTTATTATGTACTGCTCATGCTTGAATACTATAGTAGCGAGTTTCTAGTGCAATAAACACTATAACTTGGGGGGACATGATAACCCAACATAATTACTCAGAACACAGGTGATATGGGAAATTATTTTGTCTTGAACTGGGCCTAATACCTGTTGCCACATAGGAAACGCATTAAAGTAAACAGGATGTGGCTTAAGGCAATATTTTCCCATATCACTTGTGTTCTGAGTTATCATGTGGTTTATTACATGCCCACAGGTTATATAAGTGTTTATTGCACTAGAACCTGTTACTACGGTATTCACGCATGAGCAGTACATAATAAATTTATTATTCATTGGATACCACAGAATATCACTCGTCTGATTGGCTGCATTTACGCTTGAGCATGCCTGCAGCACTCGTGTAAATATTAAGCCAACAGACGTGTGACATTCTCCTGCATCAAATGAATATTATATATCACAATATTTTTTTTTCACAAATATCGCGATACAATATATCATATCGCCCAACCTTCTATATAACAACAACTAACTCACAAGTGCCACAGATGCTGCTTCTAAGTTTACTAACCTCGCATTTTATTCGTCAGTTTATCCTTTTTCAAATCCACATCAATAACCTACACAATACAAAAGTAAGAATAAGACCACACCATTACACCAGATACAAGATCACAGCATTACACCAGATACAAGATCACACCATTACACCAGATACAAGATCACAGCATTACACCAGATACAAGATCTCAGCATTACACCAGATACAAGATCACAGCATTACACCAGATACAAGACCACAGCATTACACCAGATACAAGACCACAGCATTACACCAGATACAAGACCACAGCATTACTCCAGATACAAGATCACAGCATTACACCAGATACAAGACCACAGCATTACACCAGATACAAGACCACAGCATTACACCAGATACAAGACCACAGCATTACACCAGATACAAGATCACAGCATTACACCAGATACAAGACCACAGCATTACACCAGATACAAGACCACAGCATTACACCAGATACAAGACCACGGCATTACACCAGATACAAGATCACAGCATTACTCCAGATACAAGACCACAGCATTACACCAGATACAAGACCACAGCATTACACCAGATACAAGACCACAGCATTACACCAGATACAAGACCACAGCATTACACCAGATACAAGACCACAGCATTACACCAGATACAAGACCACAGCATTACACCAGATACAAGACCACGGCATTACACCAGATACAAGATCACAGCATTACTCCAGATACAAGACCACAGCATTTACTCCAGATACAAGATCACAGCATTACACCAGATACAAGATCACAGCATTACACCAGATACAAGACCACAGCATTACTCCAGATACAAGACCACAGCATTACTCCAGATACAAGATCACAGCATTACACCAGATACAAGATCACAGCATTACACCAGATACAAGACCACAGCATTACACCAGATACAAGACCACAGCATTACACCAGATACAAGACCACAGCATTACACCAGATACAAGACCACAGCATTCCTCCAGATACAAGACCACAGCATTACACCAGATACAAGACCACAGCATTACACCAGATACAAGACCAAGGCATTACACCAGATACAAGACTACAGCATTCCTCCAGATACAAGACCACAGCATTACACCAGATACAAGACCACAGCATTACTCCAGATACAAGATCACAGCATTACACCAGATACAAGATCACAGCATTACACCAGATACAAGACCACAGCATTACACCAGATACAAGACCACAACATTACACCAGATAAGATCAGAACTTGAGACCACCTATAAAAAAGAACAAGAGACAGCATTAATTAGGAACTGAGGCTAGACTTGAGACAGCCATACTAGCATCTGAAAGCACAGATAAAAGTGGAGATAAAATGTAAGACAAGACAAGACAGATAATCTAGTGCAGTAGACATAACCAGCCAGTGATGTATTAGTTGTAATATACGCTAAGAGAGAACTCACGACTCCAAACTGTGTGAAGAACATACGGACTTGATCTTCAGTAGTTTCAGTATTCAAACCTCCAACAAAGAGTTTCTTCTTCGGTGTACTATCCTCTGAAGGGGCACTTAAATTCTTCTTGGTGGCACGTTTGGGGTCAATCTACACACATGTACACATGCACACACACATGGGAGAGCAATCATGAGAACATCATATGATCACACGGCAGTAGTGTGGTAGAATATCATGTGATCACCCGGCAGTAGTGTGGTAGTACATCATGTGATCACACGGCAGTAATGTGGTAGTACATCACGTGATTACACAGCAGTAGTGTGGTACTACATCATGTAATCACTAATAATTTGTACGCAATAAATATGAAAAACGCCCCCTTCCTAACTCTAATTTAATCTGCCGGATTCCTGCATCACAGACAATTTGAACATCCTACCAAATGTTCCTACTAAGAAGATGACTCAAATGTGTTAAAGAACTTGGAATCTGAGAGCAGGTCTTTCAACACTCCTACTTTTCACACCTAAAACTCTACTTTGCCCTCTCTTCCCAAAACTCTACTTTGCCCTCTCTCTCTCACTCTCCCAAAACTCTACTTTGC
>WLWD01005941.1_pt1 | contig 12929 bp, 13 predicted proteins | sample 6712731 | NCBI WGS metagenome assembly WLWD01 (sample SAMN12718690, study PRJNA576275) | sponge metagenome | isolation source: marine sponge | host: Mycale hentscheli | place: New Zealand: South Island, Marlborough, Capsize Point | collected 2014-11-01
ATTTGTTAGTTTAATTCACTTTGTGCAATTCTTTAGCTAAGCAGTAACTGTAACACACACCACTTTAATGCACACACTGGTTCACTGGACGTCCACCATAAGACTTACATATAACTTCCTGACTTGTCTATTGGGCAAAGGATTTTCAAGTAAGAATAATACTGTTGCGTATGGCGTATAACTATGACAAACAGTGCATACAAAATAACTTACCACCGCCAATAAATAGAAAATGAATTCAGTGAATTTGTAAGACCGAACTGCGTCCACAAAATTTCAGATTGTATGTCAGAAACAGCTAATTCTAGGAGTAGACAATTGAATTTTCTTGGATAATATGGGTAAAAATCGATAAACCAAAGAATTCGGTTAGAGTGGAGTATGGTACGAGGTCGACCTCCTAGAGAACACAAAAATGTGATGGTCAAAGTACAAAATGACATACGTACATCCATATATATATACTAGTGGTGTGCTTCAGCACAAATGGCGAGCTAGCTTAGCTTTAAGGGGGAGCTAACTATGAGATATAGCCCTTGGCATATTTTCTAATTTCAATGGTTATTGAAATTAAAATGTACTAACTTGACTTACACATTTAATGACGACAAAGAAAAATTGTGCTGTTGGGTCTGCTATGCTTTTATAAATAAAAGAAAAAGTTCAGGCATTTAGGTCTTCTCTAATAATAGCTTTGACCCGCATCTCATTGTTAGGCAGATCCGTTTCTTTATCTTATCAAGACACTTTACTAATAGTGGTGCGGGCGAAAAAAGGGGTCGCACATACCATATAAACTAGTGGTGTGCTTGAGCACAAATGGCAGCGAGCCTAAACTACACTATTTTTAATAATTGGTTTTAACTTCTAACACTCAAGCTACTAAAAAGTCAAGATTTTAAGTTGCATATTATACGGTAAAGGCATTCAATGCCATAGTAACCACTCCCTGCAACTGTTTGAATTGAGAAGAAAAAAAGCAACAAAAAACAGTCCCATTCTTTAAGCGTTTTCTTTGTGAAATAGTTGTAACGCACAATACTTTCACACAACTGAACATACTTACGCAAGACTTACCTTCGTGGTTAGTCTAGTGGACAATGAAGTTTCAAGTAAATACTGTTATAGGGCTTATAACTGTGACTAATAGCGTATTAACTTACCACCGCCACTAACTCGAATAGAAATAGAGCTCCTATAAGTTTTTGAGTTTTAACTGCACTCTCAAAACAGTTCAAAGCGGTAAACAATTCAATTTCAAAGGTGGTAAGGGTAATAATCACTAAACCGGAGGATTCTGTTTAGTTAAGTTTGGGACGGGGTCGAACACAGAGTTTTTAGGAGAAAAAAGGGAACCCCCGCACGCGTTTAAAGGGAATATGTACTATCCATACACACATATGACATATACCCGATTCTGCATTATCCACCCCTAATGCTGTCTCGCATACTCCGCTAGCTCACCAACAAACAAATATCTTTTATTTTCTATTGTGTTACCCCTGATAGTGTCTCGCTTGCTTTGCCCACTCGCCAATTAACTAATGGTTGTGCACAAATGGCGAACAAGCCTGCCTTATTAGGTTACATAAAATTGATGTATTTTACCTGAAGAAGCTTATATTTCAATACTTCGTGATGACTAAAGTGGATTCTATGTATAGCAGTTGACCATTAATAATAGCAAAGAAGTTGTTGTTTTTTGTACTTTTAGCTAACAAATATGGAATTACTTATATCAGCTTCTCCCAAGTAGTAGTAACTTCCTTAGTATTAATATTAAGCCTTTCTAACTACCACTGACTCTTGACAACCAACAAGAGGCACTTAACAACCAAAGAAAAGAAAGAAAGAAGAAAAAAAACAGCGAAGTTTTGAAATAACTTCTGGTAAAGGGTTTTCAATGCAATAGTAGATGCAGTAACTCTTTTGTGACTTGATAAACCGTTTTCCCAGTAGTGTTCATGTTAGCTTCTGTAGTATTTAATTTTAAGTCATTCTGACTATCTGAAATATTAGTAACTCTGACAACAAACTGCAAGGGAAAACCGCCAGAGTTTTATGTAACTTTTAAGCGAAGGTTTTGACAGCTTCTCTAATAGCCACTCTGAATATCCGAATTTCCAGTCTCTCTTGACAACAAGCACTCAGTCAGCTATTAAAACCAGCAGAGTTTCTAAATTATGTCTGGTATAGGTTTCACTACCATAGCAACCACTAGTCGCAGCTTTTTGTGACTAAAAATAAGCATTACAATAAAATAGTCATAAATTTTAAGTTGAAAGATAAATTACAACTTTATTGGTCTTTTAGTACCAGAAGAAGCTCGGGGCTAACTTAAAAAGCTCTATTTTGGTGGGAAAAGGAGCCTGCATGTGCGTTAAAGGGGCGTATGTAACATCCGTAAATAAATATAACATATACCCAATATTTTCAATTATTCCTCATAAATACATCCCGTGTGTCATCCATGTTAGCAAAGTTTGTTTTCATCAATAACCAACCACAGTTGCAATGACTTCATATCTCATTAGCTTGACCAACTTCCTTAGTCTATGAATTGCAAATTTATTTTGTCATAGTTTTTCCTGCACTTTCTTTTCCTATACATTCTATATTTGTGACCGTCTACAGGAAAACCGGGCACAACGCGGCACCCTTTGAGAAAATTTTTTTTTTGCACTTACAGAGTTGTCGTCGTCCAGATATTGAGCTCTTAAAGTTTTATCGTCGTAGCTTAAGTCGTTCCCACTAATAGACCTAACCGTTCCCTTCCGTCGGCTTCAAACAATACATTTTTAAGAAATCGATCGATCTTTTCTAGATATTTACGCACGCCGTGTTGTGCCCGGTTTTCCTGTAGACGGTCACATTTAAAGACTCAAAAGTCCTTCAACAGTTCAAACATTTTTTTTTTACGTAGAAGAACCTTTTAATTGTAATAATCACTAATATAATATATTAATAATATATAATTCAGTCATTCTCGGCTGAAATAATTATAATAGCAAATTTTTTCGTCGTAACAGCCAATATTATGTTAATTAAGTGAACTTTGGCAAGTTGGGTTAAGAAAATTTGCTATTAATAATATACTTTGTGGATTTTTTATTGACGAACATTAAATCTTTACGTCATAATTAAATGCTCGCATATAAACACTAAGATTGAAAGATAGTCATAAAACTGCCCTTATTCTGGTTCCTTATTTGGTATTTATAAAAAAAATCATTGTAGGCCATTGATTTAGCATTTGTTACAAGGTATAGGGAACTAGAATTATCAATTTAGCTATGATTCTGGATATTGCCGTAAAGCCAAGGTTTTTGTGATTCTTGTTTGCCTTACAATATAGTCCAACAAAATATTGGATTGCTCTGTCAAGGTTTCAACAAAATTGTATAATTTTCTGCTAATCAATTATGGAAAATTGAGTGAGCAGTCTAATTTCAGGAGTTATATATACACGTATAAATTTATCTTGAAACAGATGGCTAATGCTAATACTTGTTTCAGTTTTTTGTTGTTTTTTTTGTTTGTTTTTTACATAAAAGCGTGTCTGATACATCGAGTGCCAATGTGACGATGACAGATAATTTGTGATGAATCATTTATTGCAATTTTCAGAATGGGATTGCATGACATTCATGGATACAGGATTTTTGTTTGTGATTTTGGCAAATTATCACCTAATTGTGAAATATGATACAATTATGCCATTGCTCCATCTATAGGAACAAAGGGAAAGGCATAGTCTGCAGAAATCATATTTTTTATTCATCAGCTCTGTGGTAACTAATAATGTCAGCATCATTTTAACAAAGCAAGGTAAGTTATTTCAATTTTAAGTACATTTACTGTTCAAATGCTTGTATATTAACTGCTGATGATGCCTTATTTCAGGAGTGGAAAAGGTTCAGGAAATTTTGAACGTCTTAATTCAAAATGCAATAGGCTATCCTGATGCATCAGTAAGTAGAAAAGAAAGAAATATAGTTGCTATATAAATACATAAACTCTTACATGCAGCAAATATTGATAACTCACACTTCATTAAATTCCAATTGAGTATATTATGCAATTATTTACTAAGCTGTCTTTCTTGATCACTGTGCTAACGTGACCCCTTCTAAGACTGTAGATTGTACTTTCCTGAATAGTGTGATTTCTTCAATTAGCAGCAGATGCCTGCTGTATTCACTGCTTACCTTGTCTAGTTTTGTTTCACCACTCTTCTACTTGTACATTCATCCTGTATGGCTCAGTTATTATTGTCCACTTGAAAATATACAGTTACTAAATCCCATTCTTCTCTGTTGCCAAATCTCTTTCTCAGTTCTATGATTGTCTACAGCAAGGACTGCTGCCAGTTAGCTAGATGCAATAATTACAGCTCTCTTCCTAATTATGGTGCTCTGATTTGTTTGCATGTGGCATATCCTTTGACTTCAGGATTTGAACTTCAACCAAAATCATTGCCTATATTATCATAATTAGACGGGTCCTTGAAACCCCTGCATTTCATGCGCTGCCCCAAGATTGGCATTGTCATCATTTATATCCCAACCTGAAATTTCTTACGCAACCATGATCTCTTTTGTGAATTACAAGCATCAACATTTCAATTTAGATTGGTACTCTGTTGTTGCCATAGTAAAATGCTACCTTCACTTTATATGCAAGTCTCAGCACAAGTACATGCATGTATGTTAAGATCAGGAGTAAGTGAGCACCCTTTTTTGCTACGTGAGGTTGATAAAATATAATTGTTAGCATTCATTTGATTAATGTTATGAAGTTCATAAAACATTATAACATTTGTATTGTTAGAGTGGTATGTGTACTATGCTAGTCAGTATCAATAGTTGGCATACTGATATTTATGTGACTTGTGTAGGTACAAAGAATATGCTTCAATACTTTAAGAAAATTAATTGATTATTGGGGTAAGTTGGTTGGGGTTTTATTAATTGATTATTGGGGTAAGTTGGTTGGGGTTTTATTATTTGATTATTGGGGTGTTGGGGTTTTATTAATTGATTATTGGGGTAAGTTGGTTGGTTTTTTTATTAATTGATTATTGGGGTAAGTTAATTGGTTTTTTATTATTTTTTTATTCATAAAAGGATTACAGACTGGGTTATCTGGCCATGACCATGCTCTTTACTACTAATGCATCCCAATAAAACCTTAGACATTACATGTGAAAACTATTCTTGTGAGAAAGACAAGATATGATTTCAACATTTTTCCACACCAAGTACTAGGATTGATGGGTGCAAGCAATTAATTTATACTTTATTATGACTTTTAGCTGATGACACGATTGTCAGTGGATTTGTGGAATACATGTATAGTCAAATTTTACCCTCTTGCTTTGTTGCTCCACTTCGACCAGAGTTTGATCTCAATGATGGGCAGTCCTATTTGGTAAGAATCAAAAATTAATGTTAACACATTAGATATTGCTTTTCAATATTTATTTGGAGTTGCCTATCTGTATTAAATACATTATAGGTATTGGGAGAAATAGCTGCCATATTAAAGGCAATGCAAAGCAAACGGGTTAGTTTTGTATTATGCATTATAAATGTTTTAACAGTATGGCTAGTTTATAATAGTCAGTTCAGGTAGTATCACAATGAACTAAGAAAGTGTTATAATGTATATGGTCTTCGTAATGATTTAGTAAGTGTCTTACTTTACTCATATCCATAAGCTTAATGGATTTTATTTATTTTTATTTTTTTTCTAGCTTCGGGGACTTCTTATATTTTACTTCTTCGTCTACTTCTAAGTCTTATTCAGTTCATGTCACTGAAGACAATTCTCACTCTCTCTCTCTTAGTCTCCAAAGCATTTGTGTTCAAATCTACAGTTTGAGCAATATTGTTCAGTCCACCGCTTTACCTATAGACCTTTGTGTTTTTGTGCTAAAATTAAATATACGGCTCCATCTTGAGACATGTGACCTTTTTTTTATAACTACTTAGAATTCAATGAAGTTCTAGTATGATATAGGGAGTTTAGTAACAACCCAGTCATGGGCAAGTGAAGTGACTATTGTACCCTTTTACAGTTTAGTCAAAAGATAATGATATGGTATTTATTGAACACTTATGAGTATCAAACAATGCAAGATTGCTGTGAGGTAAAAGCTGTCCACTACCATTAAACTGAATGGAGTCGAATGTATCTGAGAGCTGCTAATACTCATTCCATTTCTTGCAACACACGGTTGTTCTTTAGTTTTTTCTTTTGTTCTAGGGTGACGAGATGCTGACTTATCTTGAGAAATGTTTATCGTCAATTAATGTGCCACCTGAATTTTGCAAGGTAGGATCGTTTCATTGCTGTTCTCAGTGATTTACTTCTGTGCTTTTTAGGAACTTATTACTAATATTTGGAATATGGACACCAAAATCTTGAAAATTACACTTAAGGTGATTTATATTAGAAATATTGTTACTACCTTTATGTTGCTGTTTTTGTTTAGGCTTTCTTCCTTCAGTGGAAAAAAGACTTATAAAACTTCATAATCATGTTGTCATATTTATTTCGATCACTTTTCTCATTTGTGTTTGGCTTATTTATATTATTTTATAATCATTTTCTAAATGTTGACACAAGAGACCCAACTATGATGCCAAACTCAACAGGCCACTTCACAACGACAGAGTGGGTGGAGCTAAACTCAACAGGCCACTTCACAACGACAGAGTGGGTGGAGCTTTCAAAGATCAGAAAAGCTTTCAACTTCAACAAATGCAGTTGTTCAACTCTGTAAAAGTCATTGACAATTTTTGGATGGATTAGTTCTTGCATATTTAATTGTATTTGCTAATTTTTTGGCCCCAATTTTGATTGGGAGCCAAATAGTTTCCCATGTCTAGCTAGCATGACAATGATGCTTAGTGTGGGTTGCAGCTATTCCAGCAATTCGGCAGGTATCTTTCCATTACCTTCGGTTAACAACTATTTGAAAATACTTTTACATATGTATTTGGATAAACTTGTACATAACGAGACCCAACTATGACAGGAGTGTGGAATATCCTCTGACGTTGGCTTGAGGTAGCCCCTGCACACTTGGTGCTCCCATATTGCGCATTCATCGCAACCAATCAGACCAACATTGAACTAAATATAGATAAATAAATAACCTATATAAAACAAAACAACATACTTCTGAATTGTCACAAAGGCAATCAATTTTTTCCTCCTCAGAGTACACCATCTTGCACGCTCGATTTAAACTTTTAAATTTTTAGTCTAGCGGCCGACCCTTTACCAACCACAAGGCCTCTAGTGAGACTTTCGTGGATGAGACGACAAACTAATACCTGAGAGTGTACATGTATATTGGAAAAAGTCAAGGCAGTGAGCAAAAACACCACAGTCCGATAAATTTTTCTGTCGCTCCACACTGACCACATCAACATAGTAATTTAGCCTTGCTCTTAAAAAACAAACGAATCTGTTCTATTGTGCGAGATCAAATTTTACTGGTACTCGACCAATTACTATCGTATATCCCGACACTGTCAAAGGTTGGGCCGCTCTTGGGCTTGATGTTGGATACAGTGACCCAATGATTGCCATTTACATGCAACACTTGTATAAATGGCACACTCATTGGCAACGGCTTGAACATATCCTTTCTCTTCACCATCTGGGGAGACTGCCAACCAAATATTTTCCCGTCACACTGTTTCTTTAATAGCTCCTGTACTGCCACAATTATGGAATCAGTAATCCAACGGTCAGTTGATTCCAGAATTGTTATGTCACTGCTGGAGAGCGTTGGCAATGCTCCATGTGAACTGGAACTAGTTGACACTAACACCTTAAAAAACAAAAGAACAATAATTTCTTTTGAATGTCGAACCAACCTATAACCTTACCGAAGAACTACCACAACTATCATCCAATATAGTAATGGAGCTGTTGGATGGAGAGGAGTTGCTTGATGGTGTGATGTGAGATGCACTAACGGCTAGTGTGGCCTTCAATGATGAACACTTGGTGACTGGAGATATGAATGATGAAACAGTGGGTGGAGTTTTGACTATGGAATGAACTATAGGTGGGGTTTTGATGGTGTGCCGAACTATGGGTGGAGTTTTGATGGTGGGAGGAACTGTGGGTGGAGTTTTGATGGTGGGAAGAACTGTGGGTGGAGTTTTGATGGTGTGACGAACTATGGGTGGAGTTTTGATGGTGGAAGGAGCTATGGGTGGATGGTAGGAGGAACTGTGGGTGGAGTTTTAATGGTGGAAGGAGCTATGGGTGGGGTTTTGATGGTGGAAGGAACTATGGGTGGGGTTTTGATGGCATGAGGAATTATGGGTGAAGTTTTGATGGCATGAGGAATTATGGGTGAAGTTTTGATGCTGGAAGGAACTATGGGTGGGGTTTTGACGGGGTGAGGAGCAGTACAAAGATATTTCATAGTGAGTTTGCTAGTAGGTGGAGCTTTAATTGATGAAATAATGGGTGTGACTTTGGATGGTTTTGATTTTGTAGGGGGTAGAGATTTGGTAGGTGGTGTTGACTTCATGAGAGGTGAGGAGAATGACGGCTGGATTGTAGAATTAGCGGAATCACATGTTACAGATGATAATCCAGGTGCACCAGAATGGACAGAGGTGTTAACATCACCTGAACATCTCGAGCACAGTACAGGAACACCACCCATGGAATGAGATCTTGCTGTATTAGGAGAATTAAGTTAAGCCAAAATACCAAATTTGGAAGAAAAAAAATACCATTAATCATTGCAGCTCGAATGGATTCTAGAAATGGTTTATCCATTAGTTGTGCCACATCTGTTGTATATGACACCTGCAAGTCATCCTCAAAATGCCCCACTGCCAGTGCTTGGTAACCAAACGACTCCAATTGTTTCATCTAAAGATGTTACAAACATACATGTAGCAAACAAGCCAGCCAAATTGTAAAATATGTACGTACGTGCAACTCAATCTTTCGAAATAACTTCGAGCCCTCCTTCTTGATGTCTCTTATAGTCATGGTTTTCTCCCTTTCCTTAACCATACTGTCTTCAAGTTGTTTCTTGTCTCCATCTCTCATATTTTTATAGGAGTCACTTGCGGCCGCACTGAAAGCAGCAGGTCCAGTCTTCATGGCTTCTTTCCCTGCTACAGTAATAATTCAGACAAAATGTAATTTCATTACAGATTGAGTCAAAAATATCAAACCGACATCTTATGACAAATTATTAAACTGTGCAGAACAATTATTGGAATAATAAACAGGACTAAAGCAATGCAATTGGTATAAATTATAGAAAATATCACCACTTCTATTCGCAATACCTGAAGTGGCACCAAATTGCTTCAGAAACATCTGCCATCTGGTTTGCTTTGTAACTTTCTTGACTGTAGGCATACTAATAGACTGTGATCGAATAGACTGTGATCGAATAGACTGTGATCGCTTCGAATGTCAAATCTTGTGACTCTTCTTAAGTAAAGTAACCAATGCATAATGGCACAGCTAAAAGCACCATTTCTGAAAATGTCTCACTTGTCAGCTATTATGGGGGGGGGGGGGGGTACAGAAGAGTATACTCTTTTCTTAGATAAATATAAAATACTCGGTGAACATTGTATTTTTTTGACATGTTACAAATAATTCCTTGGTTAATCTAATGCCTTCGTTTTTTTAAACAATAACAAGAAAAACAAACGAACTCAAAAAGCGAATAAGATTCCCCCCCTCCCCCAAATGATCTGGTGACATATATTAAAATACAGTAACCATTTGCCTCTGGTCACATATTAGACATATATTAACTGCTTCAACCGTTGCACCCTCACCGTTCACTTCTGCTGGCTTATATAATACATTTTTAAGAATTAAATCAATCTTTTTGCGACGTTTACGAATGCCGCATGTGCTCGATTTTCCTCACTGGCCAGCCTTTAAAACTCGGAAAGCTCAATATATGGACGCCGATGAATGTGTAAATGCAAAAAAAAAATTTTTTGATAGCGCCCGCGTTGTGCCCGATTTTCTTGTAGACGGTCACATATATGGTTCCTTTGTGAACATGGACAACATTTAGAAATGACTAGTACAATTTGTTTCAACCAGACTTAGTAGGTGTACTAAAAAAATTTTGGAGCTCAAAATTAAGACTGTTCAGCATAGGGAGTAACTTTTGAATGAACTGATGAATGATTTGGAACAATAGCAAAACATTTCTGTATCTAAAAGCCACACAAAGTGAATAATGGGCTAGGAACTTCATCTGAGCAAATTATACAAACCACCAACTAGTCAGGTACTGTGAATTGTAACAAAATACAATTGCACCTGAACTACATATGACCAGATCAGTTAGAACTGTTGACTAACAAAAGTAAATCAAAACAGGAAAGGGGGTGAGAGGGGAGAATAAAGAAGAATCAAGAAGGCATCAACAAATGTCAGGATATCCCTTGGAAAAAAAATTGACCAGCCCACTCAATTTTCGCTCATGAAAAAAAAAAAAATTCGGGATAATCCAGCCTTTGTTTAATTAATATTGTACTGTTTAGTGTTTACATAACTTGCCCCAGCAAAAAAGTATATAATATGGCCCCAGCTTGAAATGAACAGCCAGATAAGTCTCTGTATGATGTCATCCAGCGCATGTAAAAACTATAATATTAATATTATTGTGAAGTAAAATGGGAACACCGGAAATAAACAAGTACTGTAGTCCACCACCCAAGCACCCACTTGTCGGTAAGCACCTAGGCGCATATATTCACTGAAGCACAGATGATCACAGGTACAATATCACTTTACCTTGCTGTGCAGAAATCATGCAATCAATAGTAATGTAATAATAACAACAACAACAACAATAATAATACTAATAATAATAATAAAATAATAATAATCAGGGTTTATTTCAGGGGGGGAAGATCCAGTTTGCCCCCCCCCCCCTTAGATTTCTGAGAAAATATATTTGGTAACCAAATACAACATATTATTTGGATTTATTTCAGTTATCAAAAATCTAGCTTGAGAATTAATAGCTACTAATGTGAGAGAAGGGAATAACTCAAATTTGCTTAATCATGTATGTGCTAGTAGTGCGCTCGAATAACGCAATGGTGGCGAGCGAGCTAGCAGCAAATTGCTCAGCATAGGGTAATAAGCCTCTACCGAGCAATTTGCAGCTAGCTCGCTCGCCACCATTGCGCTATTCGAGCACACCACTAGTACATACATGTTAAGATTGGGACTACATTAGACACAAAATAGAAGTTTTTTTTTTGCATGCAGATTAGGTTTTGCTATGCTAACTCTAATTATTAGTCCTTATACTCAACATTTTGGTAAGAAAAGTTCTGCCCCCTCTTACAGTCTTGGCCACGTCCATTTGCCCCCCCTTGGCAAAAAACCTGAAATACGCCCTGATAATAATAATAAAAATAAAATAATAATAATAAAATAATAATAATAATAAAATAATAAATAATAATAGAATAACAATAATAATAAAATAATAATAATAACAATAAATAATAATAATAAAATAATAATGATAACAAATAATAATAAAATAATAACAATAGCAATAAATAATAATAATAATAACAATAACAATAAATATAAATAACAATAATAAAATAAAATAACAATAATAACAATAATAGCAATAATAACAACAACAATAACAATATTAATAATAATAATAATAGGTGCACGGAAAATCAGGTACATAACAAATATTTTTAGTAACAGCGCAGACTATATAGTGACACAGTGCCTTTAATAACAACATTAACAGTAGCAAAATAACAAAAAAAATAACCATAAAGAATATATTAAAAATTATTTTACGAGCACACAAGATATTGGAATCTATTTTACGAGCACGTAAAATATTGGAAAATATTTTACGAGCACACAAAATTTTGGAAACTATTTTACGAGCACACAAAATATTGGAAACTATTTTACGAGCACACAAAATATTAGAAACTATTTTACGAGCACACAAAATATTAGAAACTATTTTACGAGCACACAAAATATTAGAAACTATTTTACGAGCACACAAAATATTAGAACTATATTTTACGAGCACACCACAAAATATTGAACTTATTTTACGAGCACGCAATATTGGAAACTATTTTACATACGGCACGGCAAAATCTAGAAACTATTTTAAAAATTAAAAAAAAACGAGCACACAAAATATTAGAAACTATTTTACGAGCACACAAAATATTGGAAACTATTTTACGAGCACACAAAATATTAGAAACTATTTTACGAGCACACAAAATATTGGAAACTATTTTACGAGCACACAAAATATTGGAAACTATTTTACGAGCACGCAAAATATTAGAAACTATTTTACGAGCACACAAAATATTGGAAAATATTTTACGAGCACGCAAAATATTGGAAACTATTTTACGAGCACACAAATATTGGAAACTATTTTACGAGCACGCAAAATATTGGAAACTATTTTACGAGCACGCAAAATATTGGAAACTATTTTAAGAGCACGCAAAATATTAGAAACTATTTTACGAGCACACAAAATATTGGAAACTATTTTATGAGCACGCAAAATATTAAAAACTATTTTACGAGCACACAAAATATTGGAAACTATTTTACGAGCACACAAAATTTAGAAACTATTTTACAAGCATGAAAAATATTATCATGAGCCGAAGGCGGGTATAAATATGAGCGAGAGTAAAATATTACGTACGAACGTAATGTTTTATTGCACTCTTGATATTTTTATTCAACAAAACTACAATACATTTCTCATTGATTTCCGATGCTACGCATGCACTGATTGGAGATTTAATACGGGAAATATTGAATGCTTGTGTGATGCTAATATAACAAGTAAAAATACCAAGAGTGCAATATAATGT
>WLWD01005644.1_pt1 | contig 12926 bp, 12 predicted proteins | sample 6712731 | NCBI WGS metagenome assembly WLWD01 (sample SAMN12718690, study PRJNA576275) | sponge metagenome | isolation source: marine sponge | host: Mycale hentscheli | place: New Zealand: South Island, Marlborough, Capsize Point | collected 2014-11-01
TCTTTGGTAGAACTTTTTTTTTGTGAACAAAATATTCTAGAAACAAGGGTCCATTTTCTATATTAAAATTTCCCTCCCTCTTTTCTCTCCAAAATTTGTAGTGCATGTGTGTGTGTATGTGTATATGTGTGTGTGCTTGTGTGTGCTTGTGTGTGCATGTGTGTGTGCATGTGTGTATATGTATGTGTGTTTATATGTATGTGTGTGTGCATGTGTGTGTGCATGTGTGTTATGTGTATGTGTGTATGTATGTGTGTGTGCATGCGTATGTGTGTATGTGTGCATTTGTGTATTGAGGTGTGTTACGTGTGTGATGATTGTGTGTGTTCATGTTTGTGTGTGCAGTATGTATGTGTGTGTTTGTGGTACATTGTATGCTCCAACTACAAGAATTCAAATTTAGCATCTGTACCTTAATTAATATGAAGGCAAGGGTGGTGGTTAAGTTGTTATTAGGGCTGCTATTGAAGTTGTAAACACTCTTAACAAAGTAAGCTTAAATATACCCTTGCCATGCTGAATAGTGTACATTAGTTTCACTTAGCTAGCTGTAGGGAATACTAAATATGAATACATGTACTTTCACTGATGTGCTAATGACCATGAATGTCATGAATACCAGACATTGCAGCCTCGCTCTCAGCAGGTGAGGCAGGTCAGCCTCAACTAGAAAATTCTAACTGTATGCTGTAAATATTTCATGGTGGGGTGAGGGAGGTAATGAATACTAGCTAGCCAATACAATTCCAAGTAAATAAAAACTCAATCTCCATTCATGAAGTTCAAACGACTCTGTTGTTGCATTGATAGTCCTTGACCCAGATAATAAGCTACATTGTGGACAGAACACACACGTCCCTGGGGCTCTAGCAACGCCTTTACGGGTCATTTTCTAGGAATCAATAATAATAAATTGAACCAAAAATAAGGTATCGTTTAGTGAGAAGATGACTTGTGCTTACAGCTAAAAAAAAATTTTTTTTTTAATTAGATGCCGCATTTTGGCAGATTTCCCCAAAATCGGTCATTATTGTAAACCAGTAATTCTTCAACAGTATGTACATTGTAATAATCTGAACTCATTTCAAAGCAGAATTTTACCTGGAATTGTTCTTTACATTATTAATTTAGAGTTTATTCTTTTCATCGTGAGATTGATTTGAGACGACTAGTTTGGTAAACAAATAAAATGTAAATATCAGCATTAATTTTGAACTCTTTCTCAATATTCACATCCATATAGACGTACAAAGATTGTTTATAGTTACAGCATTACCAAAAAAATTAGATCTCCTTTTGTGCAAGTCAATTCGCGCCTGCTTGTTGACTGAACTGAGAGCAGTAGGCCTCTAATACCATAATCATATTAATTTCTTTCTCCTCCTACTTCCTACCCAATTTTTTATCATTCAAACTACCACTTTATGAATGTAACCACCGTTTCACTTTTGTTCTGTTGCGCATAAATTACTAGTTGCTGGTGGAAGAAGCCTCTGTCATTTTGGGCTAGTGATTTGATGAGTAGTTTGTGCTAAAGGGCCTAGTCCTTGGCTTACTTAGTTTGATTGGAGGCCACAGAAACAATTAGGAAGTACAACCTAATCATTTACACCAATGCTTATAAAAAGTGCTGTCAGTTCCAACAATGTGACTGTCTGTAGAAAACTGGGTATAATGTGCCCCCTCCATTATTTCTTTTTAATATCTATTATTTTAGCAGCAAGAAATTGAGATGTCATGTCTAATCTGCACTCTTTTTTTTTCTAATAAGCATTATTTTGACTCCTTATTTATTTTTATGAAATAGAACAACATTAAATACTATTCTCAATGTGTCATTTAATGTTGTCCTCTTAGGTGATATGGAAAAGGCTGTATGATACAAAGTCTGGGATGGAGAGAGGTACATTCTATCAGTTGAGAAACTTGATCAACCGCAGGAATGTCAAGAAAGAAGTGAAAAGTGATGTGAATGCAGCTGAATACTTCATTGAAATTGTGGTGACCGGTTACATTGTTAGTGCAGTCCTGTCCTATCTTGGTATGGCATGTATTGATGATACACCCAGTGATACTATTCTATCTCCTGACCTGTGGATGGAAGATGACTCAGTCAGGAAGTCTGCACTGATGGGTGTTGCGTCTGCCATTGTTGACAAACACATCGACCTAGCTACAGAATTCGGTCAAACACAAGAGGGAAGTGATGATGGCAGTGCAGAGAGCAGTGGTGATTGTGGAGAGAGTGCTGATGATGGTGGAGAAGGCGGTGACAGTCCTATGGGTTCAGCATACGAATATTGTCGGGAAGTGTTGAGCTTGGGCTTGCTGTATCTCAATTTCAAAGATTCAATCAGGGAAGGAGATGGAACACGTGTAAATGGTAGCATGGAAATATTTCATGCTTATTTTCAAGGCAACCAAGCACAAGAACTATGCAATGGAAGCACTCACTATGCTCACACAATATTTTGTAATCCTGCCGCCAAATTTAGCGGAACAACTTAAGTGGAGTCGTTTTGTTAATGTGCATGGCTTTCCAGGACGTAACATTAGTGCAGATCTGCACATGGAGCACATGAACAGGACTGTGAAGACAATTATTGATGGATTGGGAGCTAATAAAACTGATACTGCAATTGTTCGAGCAGGAAAGAGTGTGGGACCAGTCAGTGATATTTTGATTTTGATGATGAGGCAGGAGTTGCTCCAATCAGTGGCAAGCATGCTGAGAAGTCACAACTGAATGATTTGCATCAAATTGTGAATCAACTGATGGAGTCGGAGGTGTTTGATGCAGGTCTACACAACTACAAATCTTTCTTTAACTTAAAAGCAAACCTGACAATAACTTTACCAGAAAAAGACCTTAAGAAATGGATTCTCAATAATTTTTCTAAATACACCCTATCTTAGCTATTGTGTACTTTTTGTGATTGTTATTAGAAATATCTTTGTCCTGTCAAATGAAATACATTGCTACTACAAATATATGAAGGAATGTGAACTACAGAATAAATGCATAAAAATAGTTAAATACAATACAAAAAATAACTATTTATTTGCTTGAGAATGGAACAATAAAAAAATTAAAGTTTGCATGTCAGATGTAACTTCACTAATGGCTAAATCAATCCCGCTCTGCAAAGGAGTTAACGCTTCCATAGATCACTTTGAATCAATCTGACCGTATAGTCTGCGCGCAGTCCTGCGGGTTGGCATAAACGTATTCATCACGAGCGGAAATGAATGTGGCAAATACGAGATAGGTGTGCGCAATGTACCAGACCCTTCCCCCGCGTAGCGTCTGGTAAAGGGTCTGGCTTGCGAGACTACCTTCATGGTTCGTCGAGTGGACAATGAATTTTCCAGTAAATGCTGTTGAGTAGGGCTTATAACTGTGACAAATCAGCGACTATGGAACTCCCATAAGTTTTAGAGTTTTAACTGCACAGCAAAAGAATTCAAAGCGGTACACACAATTCAATTTCTAAGGTGATACGGGTAATGGTCGCTAAATCAGAGGATACTGTTTAGTGAAGTTTGGGACGGGGTCGAACGCGGAGCGAACACAAAAATACGCGGGGGTCAAAGTACAAAATGACATACGTACGTCCATACATACTGACTAGTGATACTTGAGCACAAATGGCGAGCAAGCCTAAAGACTATACTATTTTTGTTTTGACTTCTAACACTGAAGTTACTGAAAATAAGGTCCAGTTTTTTAATTTAGCATACAGGGTAAAGGGATTTCAGTGCCATAGTAACAACTCTCTGCAACTGCTTGAATTGAAGGAAAAAACAACAACAAAACAATACACGTTATTTTAAAGTTTTCTTTGTGATATTCTTTAGCTAAGTAGTGGTTGTAACACACAATGCTTTGACACAACTGGACATGCACCTACACAGACTTACCTTCGCGGTAGTCTAGTGGACAATGTATTTTCAAGTAAATACTTTTGCGCACGGCTTATAACCATGACAAAGAGCGCATTGACTTACCACGGCCACTAACTCGAATAGTAATGGAAGTCCCTTAAGTTTTCAAGTTTGAACTGCACCCGCAAAAGAATTCAAAACGGTAAACAATTCAATTTCTAGGGTGATACGGGTACTGATCGATAAACCAGAGGATTCTGTTTAGTGCAATTTGGGACGGGATCGACCACATAACTAACACAAAAACGCGAGGGTCAAAGTACAAAATGACATACGTACGTCCAAACATACCGCAGTTCTTATCAAAGAATTCTTCTGATTGGTCCCCTAGCCCTAGCCCTCGCGCGGCGCTATAATTGGTCACATGATTTGATTAACCAATGAAATGAGTTTTTTGATAAGATCTGCGGGACTGTAGATATATACAAATAAACAAACATCCCCGATTTTCAATTGTGTTACCCCTGTAAGTGTCTCGCTCGCCAACTACACTTTTTTTTTTTTAATAATGAGCAACAATATTTTGTTAGCAAAATTTAAATATGAAACTTGCTATCTCTAGTTCTTGGATGCTTCTGTATAATTTTTTCCACATATTTCATCAGTGTTTAGGTCTGAGTAATCAGTATGAATAATTGCTAGAATGCTAAATCTTCTTCAGTTTAAGTTGACCTCAAATATTTAGCTAAACAGGAGGAGCTGATCTTACCACATACATGAACTCACAAAGGGAGTGTAGCAAATAGCTTCAGTATTGTATCAAGTGAATCCATCTGGAAATGCCTATAAAGCTAGCTCAAAATTGTCTGCCTGAGAAGCTAAATTTTACAGCTATGAATATAGTTAATAAAGTAGGTTACAGGTGCTGGCACTCTCCTAGTCCTGAGAGACCTGAACGTATTTGTGGCTAAGGGACTAGATCGCAGGTACACTATCGCGGTTTGAATTCATATCCCGGGTAGGTGCGCCTGAGACCGCAAAAAGTTGCACCGCGCAACAACAACGCACAGAATTGCTGTGGTACGATTTTTGTTGCGCAGTCTCTAGTAGTCGTAGTATATTGGCGGTCACAGCAGAATCTACCCCGATCTCACGTTGGGCAAGGGTATATCATAAAATTTAATACCCCTTGCCGGGGCACTAAACGTAACTAGCTCAGAAGCCATACTCAATACAGTAAGTAGTCTCTTCTACAACAGCTGTTATGGAGATTTCCATCGAGCATGCGCACATTCATGACGTCACGTTTACGTATGAGAACCAGAAAAATCAGCCGCGAGACGTTGTCATAGTGAATTTTGTCCCCCCTCTAAAGTGTCCCCCCGGACAATATTCACTAGTGAATACTGTCCCCCTTCAGTGAATAATGTCCCCTCCCCCTTCCCCTCTCTCAAATACTTTAACAAATGAGCATTACCACGATCCAACAGAGCGATCCCTTTACATAAATTTTCACTCCATTTCCAGTACTATTATTATAAGTTTTCACTCCATTTCCAGTACTATCTTCCGTCAGTAATAAATTAGCTGCCCGCTTGGCTTCAATTTTAGTTTTGGTTTTTCAACAGTGCTTAGCTAGTTATTTGAATTTTTTACTTCTATTTTTTTTAAAATGACAATTTTAGTTTTGGTTATTGGCTTGTAGGTAATAGCTATTACAGTATTTAGCTAATGATTTTAGTCCTGGTATATTTTACTGGAATGTTATTTATTTAGTTTAGCGCATTGGCCTCCTTTATTTTGGCTTATTCACTTCATTCAGTAGTTTGGGTTTTTGTTTCCAATGATAATTTTAGTTTAGTTTAGTTAAATTCAACTGTATACATGTATGAATATTAGTTTTAGTTTTGGTTATTATAGTACCCATGAAGTTTAGTTTAGTTAGTTAAGTAGCTAACAACCTAACTAAAATTAATTTTAGTATTAGTTAACCAAAGCAACACTATGTAGCCATCCTTGTGTGAATATCAATGAGGAACCTAATAGCTAGCTAGCTATATCAAAATAAGCTGTTCAATATGTGACTTGTAAGTATTGTAGGTAAAGGGAACTTAGGATGCTGGGACACATCTGCCCATATTATTTACTAATCACATTTTTGCAAATATCACTGTAATGACAAGTTTGCCCAGAGGTAAAAAAAAACCATAGCCATTAAAAATGTGCAAGTGAGGTCCACTCTCACATACACTTTGGAAAAGTATCTGCAAACCACTTTCAAGAAACGAGATCACTATTGTCAGTACAAGAATCACTATTTTGATGCATAATTAAAATGCTTGGACCTCTAACATTTTACATGATGCATGCTAATAAAGCTTTTTTTTCTAAATAATGTTTGATGTGTGGTTTGTCAATTAGCATTTAAATTTTCAAATTATTTGTAAAAATTATTCAATTGAAGATAGTTTGAAAAATACAATGTTAATCCACAAACCCCATCAATCATTGTTAATATAGAAAAATCTATTATTGGCACTATGCAAAATACCAGAGCTCCAAGTATTTTCATTGTGCAGAAATAGCAGCCCCTGTACTTGCAATAGTAACCCAGATTCTTGAAAGTGGCTCAAATTTGTTTCACGCAGACTGCCTTTAAAAGTAACAATATTATAAGAGAATACATCCAAAAAACAAATTGGATAGTAGAAGATATAAGGGACTATAATTATTAGCTATTGGCAGGAAAAATACAAGACTTTTAAAAAAAATAGCTACATTGTGCAGTATGAATTGCTTATTCATGGTAGATAGTTTTATTTAATCATATTAAACTTTAAGATTTGCTAATTTAAGCCAATTAGACATTTTATGAATGCAAGTATTCTACCTAACATTTATTATATATTGTCAAAATTAGGGGGGCTGAAGCCCCCCTAATTTTGACAATAATGTCTACAGCCACAAAAAATATGTTGTAGAACACATAATTAAGCACAAACACTACAGTTTGGGCAAAGCCACTTTCCTTGCAGATCAGCCTTTGAAACTCTTAAACACTGATTGGTGTGATACCATGTTAAACACTTGGTGCACCTCCCCCATTCCTCCAATGAATGAATTCCCTCTGGAAGTCGGCAAATACAGTGCACTTTAATGAAGTCAACAGCAACTATTTTAGAAAGGGCACGTCTCTCTTTCTTTAATGGATAGAGTGCCATCTTTCCTTCTTCAAGACATCGATACAAATGACTCCTTATTTTCTTTTGATCATAAAAAATTTTTCCTGGATCTTTCCCCCTGCCTGAACTTGTGAATCAATGAAATTTAGACGAATTTTAGGAGCATTACTGTAAAGTAAGGAAGCTACCTGGCTTTTTACATGTTTTCCTGCGGAGCGATATACGCTATCATAGACTGACACTATTGGGTGTGGGAAGCCAATAGTAGTCACTGTTAGCCAGTGACCATTGCAATTGTTCAAAATTTGTACAAACTCATTGTGCTCCACATTAAATGACAAAGCCACTCCACATGTCACATCTTGGAAGCCTAAAATTTCAGGACAACTTTGCTTCAGCAGCTGTTGAGCAGCATTGATAATATTGTCATTTAGCCAACCTAATGGATTAAGCAACAATTTCTTGTCTGCTTCTGTCAGCTTAAGGTCAGGAAGCCAATATTGAAAATTCTGGTTTGTCTTCACAACATATTCTTCAACCTCAATAATGTCGGAATGCACAGTACTGTCCATATTAGCTAGCTTTTGTTTTTTGGGTGATGTCATGGATGATTCTTGCTGTAATGAAGACGAAGGTGAGGGTGGATGCAGTAAGGGTGCGGCTGAAGATGGCAGGGGTGGGACTGAAGATGCAGGGGTGAGGCTGAAGATGGCAGGAGTGGGGCTGAAGATGGCAAGGATGGTGCTGAAGATGGCAGGGGTGGGACTGAAGATGGCAGGGGTGGGGCTGAAGATGGTAGGGGTGGACTGAAGATGGCAAGGGTGAGGCTGAAGATGACAAAGGTGGTGCTGGAGGGAGAAAATATGTTGTTTTATATAATGAATAAGGGGTTCTTAAAATTCTAGCTATAAGCTATCTGTGTGGTTGAAGCAAGGTTCATTGAGGGATTTGATCTAACCCACTTCATACCAGTCCTCCCTTCATCCATCCAAGTTGAGCTCAAACTCAGACTGATGGCTTCTAACTTTAATCAAAGTATTGCCTTAATCAAGTAGTCTCACTATTCATTTTTGTTATTGCATATAATTTAGATTATTTATTACTAAACTTGCAATACAGTAGTGAAATTAGGAATTAACATACAATCAAATTTCTTCTTCAGCTCTTCATCAAGTTTACAGCTTTCTGGACTCAAAACAGAAACTATAACAAACAATTATTCCATAATATTAAAAAGAATTATGCATAATTTAACTTTAACTAACCTGATAATGCAGTCTCACTCTGTTCAGGTACTCTGTGGCTCTTGTTCACATAAGTGAACATAATAGTTTTGGCCTAATAAAAGTGAGAAGCAGAATGATTATGGACCCAAATAGCTGTGTAAATACAACTATATATACCTCATTTTTGCCAACACCAAACATATCCATAATAATGAAACTTAAAACTTCTGGAAGTAAGACGTCCATTGTATATGAAAAAATCTAGATGTACAGAATATCATAACTATTTTTACAGTTGACAAATGATAACTTATTGACTGAATTACCGAGCTGGACTTGTCATTACAACAGAATATGGAGATCATGAAAATTGAGATACATTCATACACGTTATAGAAAGGCTTCTGTTTTTCAATATCTCTACGAATAAATAATATTAAATCATTTTCAGATAAAATTCATAATTACAGCAAACATACGAAGTTTCCTACATGATCTTTTGATGAAATCCGTATAACTTGGGCACTCATATTCCTGCAGCTGTATTAATAACAAGTCAGAGTTTGATATAATGGATATGAGTGAGAATATAAATAGTGAACCTAACGTTTTAAACAATTACTTCTTGGTTTAAATAGAGTTAAATAAGTAGCATTCAAATGGAATGCATAAAATATTTTAATAGTAAAATTGTAGAGAACAATATATTTCTACTTACTTCTCCATTTATTGTTTTTTCAAGAGTATATTAGATGCAATTTAAATATCTGTGTTGCCATGGCATAAGAAATATACATTAATTTACATTTGTAGTCACAGGTAAAGTATAGTCTAATACAATATTAATGTTTCACCTTCAAGGGGATGAATGGCAGCTTTGAAGAACTTGGTCAACTTCTGAAGGAGTCCTCACTACTTGTCTCCAACCACACTCCTTTTCCTTGTTTCTGGAGTAGTAGAGTACACCTCTCTCCACCTACAGGAAATACAAACACTAATATTTCTGCTGAATAAGAAAAGCAATATTAATAATCTAAACAACAAGCATTAAGAATAAACTTAATTAAAAAAAAAAGGATTCAGGGTTGTCCATAAAGCACTGCCTCTTAGCAATTCCTTAAACATGATTACATATACAAAATATAAACATAATGTTAATTCACATACCAATGCAGTGATTTAGGGACGTAAAATCATCATGATTTACATGACTTTTCTCTTTGCCTTATTTTGTTGACCAATCATGACAGGTAGAATTAATGTTTCTTGTTTTCATAATTTTTGGCCAACCACAATTTTTTTTTCTAACTTAGTTTCTATCATTTTTCCCCTAACTTATTTAAGTCTAATAAGTCTAATAATTCCTGAATATGGTCTAAAATTATATGCAACTCTTAACATCCAGTTGAATCGAATTAACACTTAGTTCACCTTCAACAGGCTTCACCTCTTACCTTATAATTTGCCAGAGCCTTCCTACGCAGGATTTTCTTCTCATTCTTTGTATATCCTGAAGGATAAGCTCCAGTAGTGAGGTAGTCAAAAACGAAGCCATACAAATCGGCCATTTCAGCCAGAGGAAGACTTGCCACGTGGTAAGTGTGGAAGTTTGAGTCTCGTGAACAAGATTAAGGGGAAAAGGGAGGGGGGACATTATTCACTGGGGGGGACATTATTCACTAGTGAATACTGTCCGGGGGGACACTATTCACGGGGGGACAGTATTCACTCCGACAACGTCACTACTTTGAGGGTGCCATCCCATTTCTGAATAATTTTATCAAAAAACAGCTCTAATTTGCTCAATTTTGTTTACATAGTTTTGGTATTTAGCAACCATAAACTTAAGCCATTTATCTATGATTTGGTGTAATAAGAATACTCCAGTTCAAAAAATGTAGAAATCCCAGCTTAAACACTTTTATTTAATAAAATAGAAATATTGGCCTATACAAATATAATTAATGCACCGAATTTTGTTCAAATGAAAATTCATCTAATATATTTCCAACTTACAAAGTGTAACAACTCCAATTATTATAATTTTAATTTCCCAGCTTAAACATTTATACTCACAATTTGACTCTTGCACTTCAACCTAGTATAACCTCAACATTAACCACGATACCACAATTATAAAACATGTCATGTGTCAATATAACATTGATGTATAAGTATACAAAAAATAATATCTGTAGCTCCCATATTTCTCCAGCCTGTAAAGAAAAGACTAAGACAATAAAATATGCCATTTATTTGTTCTCTAAGCTGGATGCACTGTACATAAATGCTTGTAATCTCTATATAACAAACTTGGAGACATAAAGATCATCACATTGAAAGAGTTGAAACATTATAAAAATACTCATATTGCAGGCTTTCTTTTTAAAACAGTGAAGAAGTGAGAGTGCTATAGCAGAAATCTATATTATAGTGGAAGTTGAAACTATTTGGGTTAGCAGCTCGTTGCTCTGCTGTCAATATTGTTTATTAGTATTCCTAGGACTTCACCCACTTATATGTGTGTTATCTATCATTAATTTACTGTAATAGCTGCTGAACATCAGTATAATTTGGATGTGTAAGTAGTAAACCATATTTTCTAGAGAACTTACCAAATACACACTAACTTACATTATACCCACTTAATCAGAATATTCACAAGCATTCTCATATTCTATACTGGCCAGCTTTTTGTTCTCCTTGTTTTATGCAGAGGCCCATCCATGACTTATATATAAATCATAGGTGTGCTGGAAGTGAGGAGTGAGGGGGCCAGGGGGACATCCCCCCCCCCCCCCCCCCCCCCCCCCAATTTGGACTTGGTTGGCACCTATGCATGGTAACATTTGAAGAACACCACAGACAGCACATTTCAATTGCAGGCGGTGGGCTGTTTGAAGTCACAATTCACTCCGCTCCGCTCGCCGTGGTTATCTATAGGCCTGGGCCAATTCTGCTCCATTTTTCACCTATTATGCTCTGCTCAAATGCTTGTCAAATTTACCTATTATCCTTTGAAATGTACCTGTTATGCTCCCGTTATGCCCAATCAAATACTCCAATAACGATGGAAAATTATTAATTAGAGTCATAATGATAGTGAACTTGGATGTTCAAAGAAAACGTACTCATATATTGCTTGGTAGACACTACCTACCACAGAGTCTAAATGTAACGTGTTCTTTCACATGTGTCAGAGCCTCTTCTCTCATATACCGAGATGCAAGCTTAGACAACTATTTAATTCATTGGATTTCAAAAATTAAAAAAAAAATCCTCAAAAACCACCTATTATGCTGGCATTATGCTCGATGCTTTGGCACACTAATTATGCCCCAAATTATGCCAGCATAATTGGCTCAGGCCTAGTTATCTATATCCGTTGAATGAATTGAAAATTGAATTGAATTGCAAGTTTATTCCCTAAGCAGTGCGCTTGCGCACCGCCAAGGACGCCTCTCGCACCCCGCCCCTGCAACCGACTGTATAAAAAATATTTGCTCTCCTGCAATTATTTAGTTCCGTATTACATTTTCACATTGCAGCAGATTGATTCTGAAGTAGTGTCACCATGGTCAATGGAATGCTGCCACAACAACTGAACGTTAAGCCCAGTCTGGCCTTGGTCAAGTTTGGACAAGGTATCATAGAAGTTGGGCTCAGAGTATCTTCAGTAGTAAGTTATGTGCAATTTAAAGGACCTCATGTGCCTAATTTGATATTATTGATCTTCTCCAGGTGCTTTCACTAGGTGTTCTTATTTCTGCAAGCATTGCTACTAATTATTATGCCCAATTATTACCTTTTCTACAATTAACTGCAGCCAATGGAGTAAGATCCATTCAATTCCTGATCTTTTTATCCCTAATGAGCATGCTCATTGAGACTACTATCTTGCTAGTAAGATTCATGAATGTCAAGATCATCAACAACTATTCTACAGTGGCATTTGCAGTGGTAAGTGAAATAATGACTAAGATTACAGTAACTATGATGGTCATGAGTAGAGATATCTTCTTCAACGTTTGCTTGTTACAGGACTCTGTGATCAGTGGTGCTATATTCTTAGCACTGCTCATATCAAGCAGCATTGCTCTGCGTGCTGTGGTTGTCTATAACCTTACACAGTTTGAAAATGTGGGAGATCAATCATTTTCAGCAGCTGCTGTAAGTAGAAAACTTGACACTGAATATTGAGAGGCACTTGATAACTCTGCTATATGAATGTATTTTTATTCGAAGGTATTGGGGATAATTCTGACGATGGTCTTCCTGGCATTAGGCATCTACATGGTGTTGTTCAACTTACAGAAGTGGAACAACAAACTTGTGGAACAGCTCAATGAAGACGAAGATAAGCCATCAGTTGATGCACCATGAACCTTTGTCGATTTAGTGGGATTTTCTAGTTATGAACTTTTGATGGTAGCTACATTTTTTAATTTTTTCCAGAAGGGAAATTAAAATCCAATTTTTTCGAAATTTTATAATATATCAAATATTTATTATAATGTTAGGCTTAGTTGGGTAATCTAGAAGGTAATAGACAAGAACATGATGTAGTAATTCAGCTACATCAGAGAGTTTGGTTTACACAAACAATTTTTTTTTGGTCAGTGCTCTCCTGCCC
>WLWD01005295.1_pt1 | contig 12914 bp, 17 predicted proteins | sample 6712731 | NCBI WGS metagenome assembly WLWD01 (sample SAMN12718690, study PRJNA576275) | sponge metagenome | isolation source: marine sponge | host: Mycale hentscheli | place: New Zealand: South Island, Marlborough, Capsize Point | collected 2014-11-01
GCTCCCAAATGGCATGCTTTGTTGTATGGAAGGGAAGAAGCTTGACATCTGAGTTTTTGTACCCAGGTATCCGGCCAGGTAAAAGCATTGCATTGGCATCTTTAAAAAGAAAAAAATTAATAATTAATTTTTTAATTAAAAAAATACAATAACTAATTGCATGTGAAGACAAACTGTAAACGCACCAGTATAGTTCATGATGAATTGAATTACACCTCTGACATTGTCCAAACTTAAACCTCTTCCTGTGTTTCTTCCTTTGTTTCTTTGTTGTCTAGGTTCCATACCACGACTCAAGTAGCTCGCTTTCAAAGCTTTGAAATGGAAGTAACCTGTTGAGTGGAGAAAGAGGAAGGTCTTCATGCAGATTCGAGCTCCTTCATGATAAAGTGAGTATAGGACTTTTGCCTATCTTTGTTGAAAGCTGTTTTAGATGTAAATGTTCCTGCCATCATTTGACCCAATAACACCAAATATAGCTCATCATGTGTCAACTCCGACATCTGCAGACGAAGAGAGCGGTAGTGGTCAAGTGTAAAACTTCGACAACAAGGAGACTTATTGGGTCCAAAACTACAGCCGCAATCGCCCTCTGTGTGTTCCCTGATAAGCCTCTCTTCAAGTTCATCTTCTTCGCTGAGATCCCGGTCATATGGTAAGGGGTGAAAACTATCATTAATGATAGTGGAGGCTGATAATTCCTCCAATATTGACCCATCATCTTCATCACTGTCTGCAGCTCCAATGAACACTTCATCAGAATCTTGGTTCATACCTGAATCACTGGCTATGGGGAGACTGGCTGGGGAAGAAAACTCTTCATCTGTGTATAAAAAAATTGATTTTTTATTGTTTAGCTACCCATCATTGTTTTGTGTGTGTGTTTTTTATCCAAATTTACACTCTATACAATGAAACTATATAAATATTATTTATTCATTGATGGTTAACCTATACTGGTAAAAAATAAGCATGGTATGAATATTCCTAATGAATAGACGGAGTTACTGTACCTTCCTCGTTTGAGTCGGAAGTATCCGCCCAGTACTCGTCGATCAGGTCGAGAATTCCTTCAGTCTCGGCGCTTAAAAGGCCGCTGTCGGCTCCCAATAAGGTAAGAGCTTTGGCTATTCTTTCAGCCATTGTTAAGTTTAGCGTACCTGGCGGGAGTAGCTATAGAAACGAGCGGGAATTATTCCAGCGGACTCCGTTCACGGACTCGCGGGTGGAAGAATAGGTTAGTTTTTCTTAGTTTTAAGCATGAACTACTTGTCGGATCCAGCTAAAATTTGGTATATAGATAGATTAAAGGTATTAGTTTAAGAATATGAAAAAAAAATTTTTTTGGAAACAATCGGTTGACAGACGTATACAACCCGTACGCGTTTTGACTTAATTTTACAAGTGGTCGGTTTTCTCATAGCGGGTCACATATACATTCATAAAAATTATCACTGGTCATCACAATACTGTAAAATAAAAAAATCATGAGTGATAGATATATCAGGAAGAAGTTTTGCACAAGAATAAAAATTTAAAATAATGGGAGTCATTAGTGCGGTATAATTTACCTGTCAAAGCTTGGATACAATCTGGGAGCCAGTGTCTGTTCTAGGGAGAAACAATACTGATAAAGTAAGCCAAGAAATACAATATCAAACAGCTGCGCTCTTTACAACTTATAGCGGAGGCGGGGCCTCGGTTAGTTTTATCAATTGGTGGGCGGAAAGCTTTGAATTACCCGCGCAAGCTAAGTTAGCGGTTGATTTTACTATTGCGAGCATGGCGGATTTTTGTGGTAATTTGTGGTGCGTGCGGGTGCGCGCGCATTGCTATGTCCCAGCACCCTTAAGGGTGGCCGCACATAGCAACGCGCACCGCCTGTAGATCCGGACATTAATTTATTCCTTGCCAATACCCCACCATTCGATAATACGTGAGCAGGAACAATCGCGCAGTAGTAGCAGAAGTATAATTTGCGAAGTTGTGGTGTTTTAATTTAGCTTCTTGTTGTCTCATATTCGTTTATAGCAACTCTCCATACGTCGTCTGAGCTCACGCGTTAAGGTGCACCAGGCTGCCTCTCTCAAGTAGCCGTTCTCCGGACTCTGCGCACCTGAACTCAAGCGGATGGATCCACCAGGCTACCAGGCTCGATTTCTGCGGAGCGAAGACTTCCCAAGCTGCGCAGATCTAATACCTTCACCTCTGGCTATCTCCAATAAACTGCTCTCTCTTCTGACTCTCTTGTTATTGTTCTATTGAAGTCTTGTAGGGTTATGCTATAAAACCTGCTATGCACTACGCTTGGTTTAATATATATGAAATATTTTCGTACTGAGTGTCTTACCTTTTTTACTTGCTCTCTAAGATAAGAATATTTTTCGGTATATGTATTTTTCATTAGCAATGGATTAAGAAAAAGAGTTACCGCCTGAAACATGCCAGAAATATGGAGCCAGTGAATAAACGCTGCAGCACCCCATGGCATCAGTTTCTAAAGGAGTATGGACAATCAGAAGGTGAATTACTGTATGTTTGTTTTAACTATATGTAACCAGCAGAAGTGTGGTGTGTGTGTGTGTGTGTGTGTGTGCAAACAGTGGGAAAGAATGAAAGGGAGCGGTGAATCTAATAAAGCGGCTAGCACTGCTTACCATCATCTAGATTTGGAGGAGAGAGAAAGGCTTTTTACTGGCTACCTCTGATATCACTAAAGAAATCACTACAAGGGGTTAGCAGGTGGTTGAGAAGGGATTATGTTAGCAGGTGGTTGAGAAGGGATTATGTTAGCAGGTGGTTGAGAAGGGATTCAAGAAGGGATTGGGAGATTTATAGTAGGTATTCGGGAAGGGGTTAAGTGTTTCAGTTTTTTAGCAGGTGGTTGAGACGGCACTTTGATGGTAGGCTGAATAGGTGGTAGTTGAGATGGCACTTTGGTGGTAGGCTGAATAGGTGGTGGTTGATTTATGAACGAATATTAACCCTTTACCTGTCAAAGCCGAGAATTCTCGGCGCGCAAAGTACCCGCGCTAAAAAATATTTTAAAAGACTAACGGCGTGAAGTTACGTTAGAGTATACGTATAAAAACACGCGTCTTGAGTTGCTCTACGACGTAAAATTGTTTATAAATAGCATAAAAGGATGTTACTAAGGCCTAGGTTAAAAATAAACCAGACCGTTGATTAAAAAAATAACAAAATGGCCGAACGGTTTACCGCGGTGGAATTGTTGGATATGTTGGAGAGGCTCCATCACTGAGGCTGTCCATTGAGTCATCCAGCATGGCTACATCATCAACTTCATCAGAAGTTGAGCTGCTAGTGCTTCCTTCGTAGTCAGAGGGGGCCACTACTGTCTCAGACAGAGTACCAAGGTAAGAAAACATTCTGTCATCCTCAAATCACTTTCATCGCTTCCTGAGATGTCGCAACTGTCTAAGTTGCACCACCAGTAAGTATGCTTTGTTGCTACTAACATGATTATAGTTGTTTTTTTGGCATAAGACTAGTTATGAACCAATTGTTTAGCTACACTTTTACTAAACCACTAACTAAGTGGTTGTGGTAATTCAAATTTCGAATGCAGTTTATACTAGGCTAATTATAAGGTAAAATTATGTCATGATTTGTTGGCACTAACTTTGTTTGATTTTGACATGAGACTATTTGTGAACTAATTGTTTGGCTACATTATTGCAAAGGCACTAGCTGGGAATTCAAATTTTTAAATTTAGCTATTTATAAAGTCAAAATATGTAATAAAATTTAGATGCTGGTGTCAATGATGGTGGTGAGTCAAGTGATGGTGCTCAGTCAAGTGATGGTGCTGAATCACATGGGGAAAGAGAGCGATCCCATTGGAGAGCAATATATGAATCTCTTAGAACATATAATCATTTTGTATTTTTTTTCTCCACGTTCTTTATGGTATTTTTTTTATGAAATCATGGTTTTCACATATTGTTCTGCTTTGATACACATTCAGTTTAATTATATAACAATTTTTCATTTTTCTATAATTGATTTAGCAAGAAAATACAAAAAAATAAAATAAATCGGTTAATTAATTTTTGTGGTTTTGTTGCTTGGCAACCTAATTAATTTGGTCAAGTGTAAAATTAACTGATAATTACAAAAATTTATGGTTGCTAGGGACTTTGACCAATATTTATTAAATGCATTCACTGGAATCATTGGGAAAAAAATTGACAGGGAAAGGGTTAAAAGAATAACTAGCCTAGTTTCTTTTTTGTCTTCAAGCCATAAAACAAAAGAGTACTTGACAGGATGTCAATTCGATGAGACGGTCTCATTTCTTTTGTTTCTCTGGAAAATCGTCTAAAAAAGGATCATAACCTCTCCATAGTTTCTCCATCGCTTAATCCGATTCCTATGCATCGCCGAGGGCCATACTTGATCTGAAGTTAATGGAAATTGACATATTGACCGGCTCCCAGAAAATCAACTATTTGCAAAAAAAAAAATGAAAATTCATTTTTTAGCTTCAGTAAGCCCAAATTTTATCAAAAAGTACGATGAGCCCTTAAGCGTTTTTCTCCGACGCTACACACGTTTTTTTTGAAGAAAGTTAGCTATAATGTTAGTGTACTAGCTAAAGTCTGTCTGTAGCTTAAACTTCTTAACAGTAATCAACACAAGACCTAGAAGCAACAGTGAACATATTATTTGAAGCAAACATAGGCAATACAGATAAAATTATAATGGATTAAATTTGATGAGTTATTCAAAATTTGTTTATTTTGTAGGACATATACGAGCATTATGGCATAAGCCACAAAGTCTTGGCTTTTTTCTTTGTGTAGTTGTCTTTTCTGTAGTTTCCACAGGAACTGGAGAATGTAGTGGAGAATCTTCTTCATCTATTAGTCTATTTGGTAAGGGACAGGTTTTGTTTTTGAAAGAATCGGGGCAAAATTCTCTTATTTTATTATATAGGTACCATTGTCGCTGCATGGTTAATTAAAGTACTCAAATGGCAAGACTCACCAGCTACTTTCCAGTTGACCAATATTTGACTACTGTAATAATATTCTATAATATTGTTGGCATATCCAACAAAGATCAGACATGGGTTTCATGATGACTATATGTGACCGTCTATAGGAAAACCAGGCACAACGCGGCACCCTTCGAAAAAAATTTTTTTTGCACTTACGGAGTAGTAGGTGTCCAGATATTGAGCTCTCCAAGTTTTATCGTTGTAGCTTAAGTCGTTCCCGCTATAATAGACCTAACCGTTCCCTTCCGTTTGCTTGAAACAATACATTTTTAAGAAATCGATCGATCTTTTCTCGATATTTACGCACGCCGCGTTGTGCCCGGTTTTCCCGTAGACGGTCACATATGAAGAAGGAGTTGACACCATAGACGAGTGAAGGTGGAATATCCAATAGGCCTCAGGAGACCACTTGCTGCTGATTCTACATACAACTCCCAAATAGAACGTTTGGTTGTGCTGGATGGCAAAAGCTTTATATCACTATTTTATATAAAATCATTTGATAATGTTCACATCACTAATTGTCACATCACTAATTGATGTGGTAATTTGCGTTGAGATGCTGAGAAAGTGTACATGCTAGATCGTACATGACATAAAGTTCCTTATCAGTTGAATGACTGCCAATAATATGTTCCAGCATCCAAACTACATACGATAACCTTGATGCATGTATATGTACAATTAATATTAGTGTTGTTGATCATAAAGGACATACTTTTCACCATGTTTCAAGTTAATGAATGCTTTTAGAAGGTGGGTGTGTCAATTGGATCATTGATTGTTTCGGTAAAGGGTCTCACCGCACGTGTGGTTAGTAGTTGCTCCCGTCGATCTTGTAGCTCTCGCAGCAGATTCATGGCTTCCCCGCCTAGTGATAACAATGATGGAATTGCTGACCAAGATTTTCTGGGAAATCTTCCAGAGCTTCCACATCAGCCTCTAACCTTCAGTTTTCCTAAGAGAATGTTTGGAAAAAGACTAGAGTGGAACGTTGCTTTCAAGCCAGTTGGTTTCAGCGCTGGACCTGGCTTCATTACAATGAAGCCAAAGACACAGTACATTGCCATCTCTGTTTGAAAGCTGTGAAGCTAAAGCACATTACTTTTAAGAAAGGAGATGAAAGAAATAGCAAATGAATTATTAGTATGAATGACCGTCGTATGCATATTTTTGGAAAATTCATTTAGTTTGTCACATCAGTTCTTGTATTCAATGTATTGTTTGTCATGAATGTACCAATCTTTTCAAATACTGAGCTATACTTATTGTGGGTCTGCGCAGCTCGCCTAAGCGCTCTTTCACTTCGTTCGACGGGCAAGCCACACAGGGTCGCTGCCACCAGAGACCTCCCAACCAAGCTGACAGAGTTGTAAGTCTGATTAAAGAGTTAGGCATGGGAGAACTGAACAGACGCATTCGTGGCTGGGCTTATAAATGTTCCGACGGCCACGCATGATGGCTTCTAGTGGAGTATGGTGGGAGTGGCTTCTTGTAGGAGTAGAGTGTGGCATCCTGGGTCTTGCTGGTGGGCTTGAGGTAGTTCCGGAGGCGTGGCTTGAGTAGGTGTGAGCTGGTAGGTGGGCATGGAGGTGGTCGCAAGCGCAATAATACAATTCAAACTTTGACTTCTTTAAGTCAACTAATGGCAAAAAAATTATTTACGCGTGCCGCGTTGTGCCAGATTTTCCCTGTAGATGGTCACATATATACAAAGTCTATCTAAGAATGGTGTAGGGGTTGAGGGAGCTGAAGCCCATCCCCACATTATTCCTCAAACCTAATAATTTCAAATCGACACACTCCACTCTCTAATACTCATTGTGAAGCTGGTGTGACACTAGTAAGGTTGAGGATCAGTAAACAAAATGCAACAATCTAACTCTTTTGCAAAGTAGCAAAGAGGATCGACAATTTGCATAGATTGCCTAAATTTACTAGAAACATTGCTCACTGAATTGAGCTAAGTCTTGAATCAACGGGCTTGAACCCACACCCCCACAATGTAGGAAAAGCAACAGCCTTCTTGTTATTCATCATAGCTAGACTTTTGCCCCATTTCATGTATCCACCTAGCAAGCTAATTCCACAAAATCAGCCAGAATCCCCCCAAGAAAAAACGACTATCACAGTTCAGCACCCTATACTCTTTCCCACTCATTGGTCTTACCACTGGAGCTGAAGACGGGAGGAACAAGAAGAACCAGTCACATCAGGTGCGCGTTCATTCAACAATTATTGCCATAGCAATAAGCATGGGTGCACGCCCCTATCCGGGAGGAGTGGATCTGTTGGTGAGACCCATTACCTATGATTGGTTAGGTAAAGGGTTTCTTCCTTGAGAAGTGTAATTGAGTAGGTAAAAAAATGAGTATATTTCGAAGGTGGTTCTGAAGTGAGTCATGCCATTTTGGGAACTGCTTCTTTAATGATATGGTAATAATAATCAATCCAATTTTTTCTAACTGAACCTGCTAAAATGGTGTGGGGTTTTTACAATGGAAGCTTAAGTTACTTCATAACATTCCCCATTGAGGCATTACAGTTTTATGTTAAATGTGTTAGGGATTTTAGCATAGGATTGAAAATACATGAATAACAACTCAAAGTATGCGGTAATGGTCGACAATAGAAACATTAGTGACAATTGCGGTGGTAGTGCCTCTTTTTCAGGCGATCTCTCTCAGTAGTGTCCCGTATATAGAAGATGAACAGCGAAGGTCTAGTTGGTGCCTTAAATGAAGTCTTCTGTCGCTGTCACTTGAGAATCATATCTGTAACAGGAAGAGCAGTACACGGACTATAAATAAGGTGGTCGACAATTGAGGGATTACGCTAGTCAACTTAGCTATGTATTGATCAGGCACTTGCCCACTGTGCCCGACCAGTTCCGCCGGCTCTGCCTCAAGCAAGCCCTTACCAATAAAAACATTTCACCCTACATGTATCAAGCCATGCGAAGCAACCCGGACAACCCAAGTACACAGATAATATACTTCCTCCGTAAAAAACACAAGACCGCCTACGCCCCATAGTATCCGGTGTCAACGGCCTACAGAATCCATTTCCGCCTTTATCTACATGATACTCCGAAAACACATCCCACACTGCACACACATCATAGAAACTCCACCCAAGTAATTAATGAAATAGAACACACTCCCCTGAAATCCACCGCCTTACTCTGCACCCTAGACGTCAAGTCCCTCTACATGCGCATCCCCCAAGACGAAGGTATCCAAATAGTACTGGACAGAATCTACTCCTCCCCATCCCCTCCCAAGTACCCAAGACACTTCACCAACTACTCAAGCACATACTCCACGACAACATCTTCTTCATCGACAGACTTTTCAGACAGAAGTGCGGCATAGTGATGGGCTCCTGGTGTGCCCCGAACTTTGCCAACATCTTCATGGCCTGCCTGGAAGAAGACATCCTCGCCACCCGACAAAGACACAACCTCCCATCCCCCTCCACCTGGCTACGCTACATAGACGACGTCCTCCTCCTTCGGGAAAACGACAGAACCAGCCTGGAAAAATTCATTGCACACCTAAACACAATACACCCAACCATCAAATTCACGGCAGACATCAACAACACCACCATATCCTTCCTCGACATCCAGATTCACAAAGCACACAAATTCCGCAACTGCAAAATCCTGGACATAGCACCATACCGTAAACCCTGCCACAGCCACACTTACCTCCACTACACTTCCTGCCACCCACGCCACATATTTAGAGGAATTGTCATAGGAGAAGCAAAACGCACCATTAGAAACTCAAGCGACATAAATACGTACACTAGACACATCACTGAACTTATATCACACTTCACACTTCACACGCCGAGGCTACCCCAAGCACTTCCTCAAGAATGCCCTTTCCGAAATCCAGTACGCATCCCGCCAGCAACTCCTAACCTACACAAGACCCAAGACCAACACAGCAAGTCCAGAAATCACCAGACTCAAAGTCCCATTCCACCCAGGCATCAAGACATCGCACATCCTCACAGCTCTACGCACAGAAGACCCACTCTCTCCAAGAAACTTGTACGAGCAGCCACCCCTTACCCACCAGCGAACTAATCACTTATGTTTTCAATTTTAATGCACATGTTCCAATTATACCTCACTCACACCCCTGTATCACCCCTAATACTCACTTATGCACCAGAACTAATACGACTCCATACATTTAGACTTAATCATAATATTCATCCATCACAACAGTAACAGGAATAAAAAAAAAGGACCAAAAACTCCTGAGAAGTTGAAGTTAACACATTGAAACTGCTTCTAACTTCTACTCGCTACACCAACCTTCTATCAAGCTCTCCAAAGACATCAAAGCAGATTCTTCCTTCAAGTCACAGCTGTGAGCCTTGATATATCTATTCTAAACGAGTGACTCCAGGCGCCATTAATACACCGCCACTTCTTCATCTTCTAGGACCCTCCAGTACATTCCACAAGTATTGTACTCTTCCACGCGGGGCTCACTCGCACTATAACTCTTCTTTTGTGTTTGCTTACCAGTTCTAATTAGAGCCGCCACCACCCAGAATTTTGCCCACAATAAATTGCGCGCTCTCGGGGGGCAGAGTTGAATGAAATGAATACAAATCAATAGTTAGCTTCGTACCTAAAAATCGAAATTCAGAAGTACTGGATGGCCAGAACGAACTCATATTTTGTACATGGGATACACGCCACATTAAAAAAAACATTACAACGAGTTTTTTCTTTTAAATAGGATACAAAAAATAATATAAAAATATTTTTTTAAATGAAAAAAAATACTAATATCAAAAATACGGCATTGTAATGTAGGGAAGCCCCTAGGCTACCACTGGAAAAATAAATCGACTTCGTATCTGCAACGGTCGCCCCTGAATTTCGCTGAATAACCATAAGGTTTGTACCGTTGTTTCTCCATTCCTGGTCAGTCTTTTTTCTTGAAACTTGGTTTATTAAAGCTGTCTGTTGAATACAACAAAGTAAGCTCACATTGAACAGACAACGAGAAATAATTACATAGCACAACTCCTCTGTCTGCGGTTTCACGTGGTACTGCACCCTTAATGGAAGTGTGGTCGGATTGGAGATGGGATTAGAGTTTTTTCTGTTGCATCTCTTATTCACTTTGCATACTCAACGTTTCCAAATTCCTTTCTTGTTTATTTAATGAGTGTGATAGGGTCCCAATTGAGAAAACCTCTGCGCTAACTTATTGTAACTTTACCGAGGTGGTGCAAGGAGAGTATGTGGAAAACTCCTAGGTATACAGCTAGCTAGCTACAGTTTAGAAATTAGTTGTGTAGTAGTAGAGTACTACACAACTAACCACTAAGAATTACACAACTAACCACTAACCACTACATATGTGGCAACTGGCTACTAACTGTGGTATAGCTGTCATTCCACACAAACCATCTAACAGATACTACTTTTAACTAGCCAAAAATCTGACCTACCATCTACTCCAGAGACATGAGCTTTTGCTCAATTTTGACCTAATAACAAAAATATGGCTTGGGGGGCTGAAAACATTTTTTTTTGTAAAAAAAAATTTTTTTTTTTTAATTTTGTTATTGTAGATACAGGCTTGCTGGATGTGGATCCCAAATTTCAAGACCATTGGACATTTCTACAGCTTATAATGATTTTTTTTATACACACTAGTTCATTGTTTCAGTTATTGAATCACCCGGGAAAGAACCGTTCACTTTATTTCTTACCGTTACTTTCTATCAATCGACTATTTCTTTGTTTACTGTCAAACCTACGCTTTTTATAGTTCAAAATAAAGCACACAGGAAGTGCTCAGTGGCTATAGCAACAAGCAATTACGTAGTAGAAGTAGGCGGGAGTGCGCACGGCCGATGTGTTTTTTTTTGCTTGATTGGAACTTGAACTTGTGTCCCTAGAAACTACGCCTAGGAGAACTTGTAGAAAGCGCCCTAAAGGGTTCTTTGGCACTCAGTGGCAACAACAGTCACCTACTAAACGAAGAAGGATGGATTCAGAGGCTACCCGTCCCTCGGTGAGTAAGACTAAATTATTTAGCTCACCACCTAGGTCTATAGGGTTTACTTCTGAAAGCTCTAGTGCTCTATTGCGCCCAAGAAATAGTAAATCCTCAAGTCCATTGTCAGACAATAGTTCTGTAGCTCTCCCTGATGCTGGTTCAACTGAAGCAGATAAATATTATATACTGGGCATTAGGCTAATGAGAATGGCTAATGAGAATGGCGGTGGTGAGTCTAGGAATGACATGGCAGAAGCAAATGAACTTGACAATGCAGAGTCAGATCAAAATGATGATGCAGAGTCAAGTGAAAATGATGATGCCAAGTCAAGTGGTTCAGAGGAGGAATCCTCTGAGTCAGATTCTGAGGCTAGTTGCAGTCATGATGATCAGGCTGACTCTGACGGGGTTGGTGTCGGCAGTGACGTCCCATCCAACGATTGGACCGAGCCCCCATCAGATGTTACTGTAACGTTTAATGGAACTTGGTCTAACCAATATATCAAGATAACTTCTAAAACCTTCATTTAGGTCTAAATATTCATTGTATGCAATATTATGCTTTCTTACAGGCATTGTCAGCTGTTATTACAAGTGTCGTGTTTAACCTCAATTATCTCAAGACTACATTTTCCCAAAGTGGTCATACTTCGGTACATCATAACTTACTCTCACTATGTTTTTATTCTTATGTTTATATATCATCTTAAAGCTCATATTCTACTCTTTAAAATGAATTGATACTTTTTCAAAAAATTATTTTTTTCTTCAGTTATGTAAGTTTTTCTAAAAAAAAAGAATTTTTGGACATTTTTGGACAAAAACAATTATAAAAAAATAAATAAGGAGAAATTCCAAAAAGTATCAATTCAATTATAAGATAAAAGTATACTGAATGTGTGAAAAAAGTTTGGAGTGTTGAGGATCATGTCTGATGGGGGTTACATCGTACCGAATAGGTAAAGGGTGAGTGGACGATGAAACCGATCACTTTGGGTGGGTGGGGCCAAGTTGATATATCTGTAGTTCATCTTGAAGATGATGTTTTACTCATCATTTTAAGACTTGAAGTATGAAAAAATACACATGGATGACTGAGTTATGACCAAATAAGCAAAACACCCAAAAATGGTTCCGGCCCCCCTTAAAATTATATATATAATTTGCACTTTAATAAAAAATCTAGAACAATCCACTCAGAGAAGTCAGGTCAGTTCTCACCCACCCATCTCCCTACACCATTGTGAATAAAAATTCCCTTCCCTTCCCTGCAATAAGCTTCATGCAAGCTAGCTGCAGATGTTGACCTATCATACCACCAATGACCACAATGGCGGCCATCCACAATCATTGAATATCCAGCCACTTCTGCAACTCCCAAAACCACCAGCAAGTTGTCAATGTGTCTGGCACACATGTGCATGACATAGGCGGCGCGGCCGGTCCGGCTGATCCGGCAATGGCCGGACCAGTTTTGCTAACTGTGCCACACCCATTTTTGCTAACTGTGCCACACCCACTAATCTCGTGGGTGATAATCAATGCTAACGTTTGCTTTATTTTTGTTGACATCCCGTTCTTGGTTTTGTGAGTACTAAATGGCAAGTTCAAGTGGTAGTTACTCTGTATCGTCTTCTTCTAGCGGAGCCTCTGGATCGACACCAGTCCCCTAAGGAAGTAGAGTAGAGGACAAGGTGCTTTGTCATCTATGTTTGAGAGCTGTGGCAGAAAAGGGTTTGAAGACTGGGAGTGCTGATGTTGCCTTTGTAAGTGTTAACTATAGCTTAACTTATAGTGAAATATAATGATAAAATCATGTATTCTGATAGATTTCTAAGGGATTTTGTAAC
>WLWD01004596.1_pt1 | contig 12913 bp, 6 predicted proteins | sample 6712731 | NCBI WGS metagenome assembly WLWD01 (sample SAMN12718690, study PRJNA576275) | sponge metagenome | isolation source: marine sponge | host: Mycale hentscheli | place: New Zealand: South Island, Marlborough, Capsize Point | collected 2014-11-01
CAGTGTCACTGATACTGATGGAAGTACAGCAGTATCACTGATACTGATGGAAGTACAGCAGTGTCACTGGTACTGATGGAAGTACAGCAGTGTCACTGATACTGATGGAAGTACAGCAGTGTCACTGATACTGATGGAAGTACAGCAGTGTCACTGATACTGATGGAAGCACAGCAGTGTCACTGATACTGATGGAAGTACAGCAGTGTCACTGATACTGATGGAAGTACAGCAGTGTCACTGATACTGATGGAAGTACAGCAGTGTCACTGATACTGATGGAAGTACAGCAGTGTCACTGATACTGATGGGAGTACAGCAGTGTCACTGATACTGATGGAAGTACAGCAGTGTCACTGATACTGATGGAAGTACAGCAGTGTCACTGATACTGATGAAAGTACAGCAGTGTCACTGGTACTGATGGAAGTACAGCAGTGTCACTGATACTGATGGAAGTACAGCAGTGTCACTGATACTGATGGAAGTACAGCAGTGTCACTGATACTGATGGAAGTACAGCAGTGTCACTGATACTGATGGAAGTACAGCAGTGTCACTGATACTGATGGAAGTACAGCAGTGTCACTGGTACTGATGGAAGTACAGCAGTGTCACTGTATACAAGATGGAAGTACAGCATTGGTCCCTGATACTGATAGAAGTACAGCAGTGTCCCTGATCCTGATGAAGTACATCAAGTGTCACTGATACTGATGAAGTACACAGCAGTGTCACTGATACTGATGTAAGTACAGCAAGTGTCATTCTGTAAACTGATGGAAGTTACAGCATTGTCACTGATACTGAGGAAGTCAGCAGTAATCACTGGATACGGATGGAGTAAGCAGTGTCACTGTACTGATGGAAGTACAGCAGTGTCACTGCTACTGATGGAAGTACACAGTATCACTGAAGCAATTTTAGGCTTAGTATTTGGGAAAACCCAATGTTGGAACTTCAGTGCAGCCAGTTTTAGAAAAACAAATATCACCAGAGAGTTGGAATGGAGTAGGATATTCTTGCACGTTAAAAATATGGGAATCTAAGTGCACAAAAACAAGTATTGTTACGTTTCAAGGTCCTTTTAAATAAACAACCAATTCATAACTATAGCTTCTTCTGTCAACCGTTTGTTGAAGGCAAGAATATTGGACCTCAAAAAGATCTTGAATAAAATCTGCTGTGATTTTTTTCTGGTGATAATAAGGGAGATCTTTGGAGATGATTCAGGTAATAGCTAGCACCACCCTCGAACTGTCCTTTCTAAGTCTACACACAAGCTTTTCGCCGCCTTCACTCATACCCGTATACCGCCTGCAATTGTGGAACCAACGTCTATACCCGCCTGCCTTCACGGAGCGTATGCCCTCACCTTGAGCGCATACGCCTCTGTGAGCCGCCTCAGTGTGAGCGTATACTAATGGAACGCCGTTATGGACAAACATCTATGGAAACCGCGCCGTTACGGACACAAATCAATGGAACGCCGTTATGGACAAAAATCTGGTTCGATCTTAAAGTTGAGCCTTCGATTTTGACTCCTATCTTCGATTTCAACCATTCCATTTTCTATTCAACCATAGATTTGGACCTCCGATCTTCGCTTTTGGGACCCCCGCCCGATCTTCACCCGCTTTGGCACCTTACCACACCGTAGGAGTCATTCAATAGATAACGGTGCACCCGGTTCAGGAATATTTTGCGATTGAACGTAACGAAGATTCCTGGAAACCTTGGATGGATCGGGTGAAACTGGAATCTTTCCTGGCTCATGCGCGTACACGGGTCGTCACCCCCAGCCACACCTCTATCCGACCTAGTCCTTTCCACCCACGCAGTGAGCTCCATTTTGCTTTCTCTGGGAGCAGGTTAGGGTATACTATTCCACCCACTCAACAGAGTATGCTGTGAATATCATTATGTGGCAAGTCACACTTGTAGTGGCTATAAACTGGTGGTTTTTGACACCCACCACGTGGTTCCTGCATATGAATGACACCATATTATTAATGACACCATTTGTCAGTAACAAAATGGCATTGGACATGTTTATTAAATATTGTAATACCAAGAAAATGAAAGTAATTGATTATTGAGAATTATAATGAATTCTATGCAATGTTCAGTTTATAGGCTCTCTAATTCCCCCAGAATGATGTCTTGGGCATGCCAATTCTGGTAAAAGAGCATTGAAGTAAAAATCCTGAAGCTTTTGCAGGTTTTTCTTTTCCCATAATAAGTCTCTGTATACTCGTTCTACATGAATATCAGCATCTGTTCTGACTACAAAATCACACCACTGCCGTTGAGTACAATACAGTTGTGCCTGAATTTGGTGGTAGTAATCGTGGTTCCTCTTTAATTTAATTTCATTGTTTTTGTTTTGCAGGCAAAAAGATGGTTTCTCAGCTGCTTCCTTCATAGTGAGACTGCGTACACTGTAGGGTTTTTTTATTTCTAGCAAGCCAAGTGGATGTGCCTCTTCACTGGTATCTGTAACTAGTCCATCTGGTGTTGCTGCAAGCCAAGGATGATCGAGTGATATGAAAAGGCCACAGTCATCAATAGATAAGCCAGGATGATGCTGTAATTGGTGCAACCTGTATTCTTCCTTAGCTCGATATTCTAATACTTGGCCATAGTGGGTGGCTGCATTCCCTTTAAACTTTCTATAGAGCAAATTCTCCACTTTCGTAGCTCTCTTCGTTGTACTTCTCATCTTTATTATGCCTCCAACTATAGAAGCTGTCAGTCTCTTCCTTCGTTCAGCAATCCACATATCACTGTCAGTCTGGCCTCTGGTCTGTTCTTGTATATGGCTAATTTTCCCACTTGTCACTTGCACTTTTGTCTTGAAAAAAACTCATTTTTAATGCCTCCAAATGCTCTGGAGACACATCGTCATGACAATCACCTGGTGAAACCCCATCATCATGTCTTGTATAGGCTCTCCTGCCCTTGCTGGACTCTTTCTTCTGAGTAACTTTTTTCATTCGTCGTCGTTTTTTTACACTCTCTTTTGCTTTTCTCTCCTTTTCACTGCTAGCTTTTATAGCAGATCGTTGGGATGTATTCTTGAAAATCTTTGTTGGAGAAGTATTTGTCATTTGCTTCCAAGCCACAGGTCCCCACTCCTTACCCATGTTATGTTGCAACCCGGCTCCCATGCAACGGTGCTCCCATGAGCCAGATTGTGAACGGTTTATAACTTTCCCCCCATCAAACTTTGTGCGTACGTGCATCCATGACTCAGCCAGGTTTGTAGTCACATTGTCAATCAGTTGCACAGCTTTGACAACCAGTCTGCTCAAAATAACCTGGATGTCATGATACATATTCGGGTTGATCTCAGTCGCAGTCAATTCTCCTTCAGGTACTTCCTCTTCTGCAACATAGTCAGACACAGTTTCCCTCCACAATCTTTCCTGATCTAAAGATAATAATGCAATATAAGCCAGCATTTATAATATAGTACACCGTACAGTTGAAAAACGGATATTAGAAAAATCATGCACTAAATTTGCACAAACTTCATGTGGTTAATTATTTCCAAAGCTTCTATGTGATACTTGAATTTAAAAAAAAAAAAAAAAATCCACAGCATAAATTTTATTACAATAATTTTATTGTTTAAATATTTGCCAATTTCAATAATTTCTAGCTATGATTAGTCAGAAAATAAGAAATTTAGCTAAAATTATTAGGAGGAAAAGGACTATAACTACAGGTTAATCCTGGATTATGTACCTTGATTCAATACCAGTATTAGTGCATTCCACTATATATTATTTCATTACCATACAAGTTGTGATTATGCAAAAAAAATTTTTTCCTTCTTCAAATAATATATGGCTAATAGTTTACACTCTTAATCTATCATACGTACCATATCATAAATACACACTTGTACAAATAGAACTTACATGCAAGTTCATCCTCTTCCGGTTCTACCTCTTCTTCTAGATGAGACTGTGTTGCTGGTTCGTGAAGTGGATGATTATCCAACACAACAGGCCTGCCTTTCGCAGTAGAACAAAAATCAGGACTACATCGCTGGTGATTGCCGAAACAGTGATTTGGCCCATTCTGAAGATCCTTTTTTAAGAGCTTCACACCATTCTTTCTGTCTGGCTCCTTGCTTCGCATTTTGATGGCACAGCGAGCTGCACTTACAAGCCTTCTTCTCATCTTTTCTGTTAGACCACCACTTCCCTTGTATCTTGGGTTCTCACTAACCAATTTCTCTAAAGAGCTTCTGTAGCACTTGCACACATGGTTAGCGCACTCCATCTTCCTAATACAATGGCCCCAACCAGGAACCTGTTGGATAAGGGAGGGGTATACTGAGCTATCACCATCTCCAATCACTGTGGTATACCGGACACCATGTACCTTTTCTGCTACAAGAAATCCCTCTACAATTGCATCTGTCTCCATTTCCGATGACGATGCCTCCCAATTCTTGAAACAGCGGTGTTTGTCTTTTGGGATATCTTGAGCACAAGCTGAGCAAAACTTGTTGCGTACACCCACATGAAGTAACTTGCCAGTGGCCTTTCCTACAATAATGGCAACACCTGAATTAGCATTGTAGGAATGCTTACGGCTTCTTTTACTCCACCCCCCATCTACAATCACAGTGATTGCAGGGACTCCCTCATGGTAAGAACCAGCCTGCTCAGCTAACTTCTTCTCTTCTCTGCCTGCCTCTAACATAGACTCCATCAGCTTTTCCTTCCACCAGTCACCTATGCTACGCTCAGTTTGGATAAAGGTCGCCTTGCTCATCACTGGCACTCCTAATACACTCATAGCTTCCTCAAGATGGCTATGCCCACTACCTGTTACCATCTGCCCCCAAACTGCTGCCAAATTGCATTCCCATCTTGCATGCTTGCAAGGACCTTTCACTTTGGAAGACGTCTCCAGAGTGATTGTGTGCGAGCACTTGGAACATTTTCCAGAAAAAATGGACGCTAAACCGTGTCTAACTTCACCACTCAAAGTGACTGAACCATCACAGTTAGATGCATGCTGACTTAGCTCCTTTGTGTACTGTTGGAGCTTGTCAAGGTTTATAATTCTTGAGCCACCCAATGCAACATCACCCTTGTTTTCTGTTCTGTCTCCTACCTCAGAGTTCTCAGGCTGCTGAATGGAATTATTTACCCCTGGGCTACTCCTGAACTTGTGTGGCTTCCTCTTCCTAAACACACGTCTGTGTGTGTTCCTGTGGTGCCTTTTATTCTTGCTATTTCCCATCACTCTACCAGCTAATCAGATCGGCAACGTGGAGGATCCTCATTACCCGGGGAAATCCACTGACTCACAGTGGTTGCGTGGGCGATTCCCGCGTATTCTCCAACTAGCAGATGGTTTGAATGGCTGACCAACTTCTGCGTCATTTTTTTCATACTTCCTGAGGAGACCAGACCGTAAATTTGGAATTATCTTATTAAAAGAAGTCAAGGGGAGGTACTGAGGTAAAGTTTTCCAAGAAAAAGTATATTGGAGAGCAGGGATGGACCAAAGTCAGCCCCTTTGAAGGGAAAAGTGTGGTTAGCCTGACTGTTCAGGTGTATTTATCTGATTCTTGGAACTGATTACTGCAATATTTTGCTATCTGGACCTGCAATAGGTATAGTTCTTCTAAGAAAAAATAAGAAGAGTGAATTTTATCAGAAATTGTGGAGTAAAACTGCCGCAGCATCTGGTAGCTAAAGGGTGGAAAATTCTGCTCCTAAATTGAAAATTTAGAGTTAACAATTGAAATTCTAGAAAGCTTTGAACATTTTTTATAGTTTGTACTTATGATTTTGTTGTCATTGACTTTAAAAGTGAAGAAATGAAGGGAAAGAGCAACTCATTAATATTCATGAGGTAACCCTTTACCCTAACCTTAACAGAGCGTGGGTTTTGAGCTGTTATAGCTGCGGTCGCGCTTTAGACGTCGCTGGAAAGGTAGGGAAAGCGTTTAGTGTTGCTCAGACTTCCCAATTAATTACTCTATTCAGAGTTGGTGTTTCAGTGAAGCATAGGCATGTCAGCATATGTTGGAAGAAGCTGCTGATGATACTGGCTTAACTTGTGCAACAAGTAGTAGTAAGTTATGAAGATATGGCTTAGTATAGAATGGCTATTTTATTTATTTGGTTTAGAATTGTGTGAAGGAGAAATAGCATACCAGAAACACTGAATCAGTGAAGACTTTTCAAGATACCTTTGACGTCCTGGCAGAATTTTCAACAGGAATAGAGGAATAGGCAAAATCAGATGGTTAGATGAATTGATATTTAATAGTATAATCTAAGGTTTTTTTGAATGATTCAGTCATTCTCAGCTTAAAGATAATAATAGCAAATGTTCTCGTTCTAATAGCCAATATTATATTAATTGAAACTTAACCCAGTTAGATATTGGCTGTTAGAAAGCGAAAATTAGCTCTTGTTTATTTATTTATTTTTTACTCATTAATATGAAACATTCAACCCCCTATTTTTGCCCACGCCACTAATTACATAAGTTGGTAAATTGTCTTGATAAAACAAAGAAATGGATCTGCCGAGCAGTGAGTGGTGGGCCCAAGCTAATTGGAGCAGACCTAAACGCCTGAACTTCTTGTTTTATTGGCGAGCGATTGAAGCGAGCGAGACACTTACAGGAGTAACGCAATTGAAAATCGGGGATGTTTGTTTATTTATATATATGTTTGGACTTATGTATGTCATTTAGTACTTTGACCCTCTCGTATTTTTGTGTTAACTCGGCGTTTGACCCCGTCCCAAACTTCACTAAACAGATTCCTCTGGTTTATCGATCATTACCCTTATCATCCTAAATTTGAATTGTTTACTGCTTTGAATTATTTTGCGGGTACAGTTAGAACTCAAAAACTTTCGGGAGTTCCATTTCTATTTGAGTTAGTGGCGGTGGTAAGTTAATAGCGATTTGACATTTATAAGCCCTACGAACTATTTTACTTGACAATTTATTGTCCACCAGACTAACCACGAAGGTAAGCCTTGCACAGGTATGTTCAGTTAAGTGTGAAAGTATTATGCGTTACAACTGTACCACTTAGCTAATGAATATCACAAATAAAACACTTAAATAAGGCCCTATCAAAATAGTTTCTTGTTTATCATCCGAAAATTTCAAAAAATTGGAGAGGGGGGGGGGAGGCTTTTTTTTTTTTTTTTTTTAAGTTTCAAAATTACTTTTTTTGTAAGTGAAATCACAACCAGATGTGTCTGGGAAAAGAAAAAAAGGTATATATGACAGTTGTTTTTTAGTCCTTTGGTTTAAACTGCCGTGTTCGTTTGGCTGGGGGGCGTTTGCCACCAGAAAAGCAGGTCATGCAGATAGGGTAACCTTCTGTGTGCTCTTTGAAATCGTCTTCCGAACCACAAAAAATGCATATTGGGGTATTTCCAGCCGAATAATACGGAATCTCAATTGGTGAGTTGCAGGACAAGTTTGTTTTCAAGTGGATGGCATTCAATACAGAGTCGTCGTCATGTTCCACCTCAGTATAGAGTATCACCACACACATAAAGAACTTCCAGCAAGATGTCCTCTAACTCTGACTTCTGATTTTTTTTTCAGAGCAGACTTTGCATAATCAATCTCCATTTAGAGCACTCTGAGCACTGGACGACTGTTCCCACATTCTTGGCATACTGTGCACTTGGTGAAAACGGCATACCATGAGATTTTCTTCCAGAATGGCCTTTGCTCGAACGTTTGTGCTCCTCAGATGTTTCGGTGCCATAGGCTGCGGAAAAATCTTGATAGTGCTCTCCCTTTGGGACAGGATCTGGTATGTGATGTAGTGACTGAAAAACATCTTCAGGTAGACGAGGAGGCTTACAAACTAAGCAACTGGCGTCTGTATATTTCATCACGCTGAACATTGTAATGCCGGCGCTTGCAATGGCTATCGAAGAAGGCCTGTAACACTAGCATCCCGAACTGCAGGCCTTGTTGATGGCAGAGTTTCAGTTTCTTGGGTAGCAGGCTTGGTGGACACAACAAAATCCATGTATTGCCCCAGGCTGCTGACCACTTCTGCAACTGGACAATCAAAGCTGACTGATATCATGTCACTCCTACTTTTTCCAGCCTTGACAACAACTTCAGAGTCTTGATATTCATCAGGTATAGGCAAATTATGATCCAGCTGTCCTGAGCTATAGCTAGCATAGAGATCAGCTATGCTGCTTCCCTCTGCTACACTGCATCCATACCAGGGTTTCAGAATCGGGGCCATTTCTGATCTGAACTATGACAAACACCATGCTTTTCTAATTAGAGCACACCTTGCGCGTGCGCAGTAAATTAAATAAGTAAAAGAAAGGAAAAAAGAGAGGAAAAAAAAAAGCGCCCATGTTGGGATTGAACCATAGCTCATAGCTTTGAATTATGAGTAACCAAGTGTTTAATCATAACCAGATCTGATTGCTTTTGGCCAGCTAAATAGCCGACCAGACCTTAAATTAACTAGCAAGTACCCGGCATGCTTAATGTACTAATCTTTGCAAAGTTATGAATTACAATTAATGCACATTGCTTTAATTCTTAGAACAGTTATTAACTAATCCTCAGCATGATAGTAGTTGTCTTGTCTGTCGTAATGCTTAGATTTTGGTGATACTGATGTTCATTTAGGTGTGAACCTGCTCAAAACAGCACTTTAAAACCTTTTTTAGTAATACGCTGGTGTGTTAGTAACGACGACGACTGTGTATTCATGAATAATTTGTGAGCGTTTTACAGTTTGGTAAAGTATCGGCAACTCTTGGTAGGTAAAGTATCGGCAACTCTTGGTAGGTAAAGTATCGGCAACTCTTGGTAGGTAAAGTGTCATCACATTGAGACGAAGGAAGACGGCACAGCTTTGCAATACGTCAAGCGCCACTATGTGGCGGGGTACTTGCTAGTTTTGTAATAATGAGCTAGTGTATAAGCATTGAGGGTTTTATTCGATCTTAATAATCCACACTTGTGTGTCGAGTAACGATGAAGACCGCTGACAGTGTGTGTATTCATGAAAAATTCATCAGCTTAAACATTTTTGGTAAGTATTGTCATTACTGAAATGGGTAAAGTGTAGTCACATTCAGTTGAAGATGACTAAACAGTGGGTGGCATCATTGAGAAGATAGCGTTAGTTTCAAAAAGGAAGGTGAAAGTACGATGGAGAAAGCAAATGTTTCGCAAAAGTTTAAGTCCACATTCGGTCATGGTAGAAGAGGAAAGAGAGACTCAGAAGCAGGAGAGATTAGACTGAAAAGGAAGGGACTATATGACTCAAGAACATGAAAGGAAGGGAGGGAGATAAGAAAAGCTGTGATTGTTCAGGAAAAAAGATAACAGGACAGGGAACTGACGTAACCTTAACCAAATGGCAATAAATTACTTAAGAACCCACTCTTACTTTGCAACATGTCAAACACCACTGTGTGGCAGGGCTTGCTTGTGTATAATAATTTCATATCTTGATGTGTGTGACCTTTGGACAGGAATGGAGTAATAATAGTAATCAATTCAGCGGCTGTCTTCACAGCTAGCCTGAGATTGTGAGCTTAACTTGCAGCAATTCTAATTAATTAAGCTCCCCACTCACGATTAAAAGGACAAGCTTTAACTATGAAGAGAGAAATTACCACGAAATTATTGCATTACTCTGAACAACTTTGTTCATTAGGACAAAATCCTCCATTGAGCATGTACCAGGACTAATGCAAGAATATCATGAGTGTCCTGGCCAAATCTGGACTGTTGGGAATATGGCCACAATAATGTTTACTTTGAATTTATTGTTGAATCAATATATAATTTTTTGGCATTGACATAATCTTTTATTGTCTTCCACTTTCAGCTATAATGATTTTTCTCTGGAATCATCCACAGCCGTAGGGACAGGCCCACCTACGTTTAACATTGGAAGGGTCAGCCCACACTTTTTGGTGAAGTGCATCAAACATTGGATTTAGCAATCACTTGACAACCATATGCTCTTAATGTAGTATATTTTAAATGGGTGTGGTTTAGCTCCAAGTGTATGGGAGTCCCCTATTCAATTGCTTTTAGGGGGACCGAAATGTGTCATATAGTCATCACCAAATCAAGGAGGAGAGGGGGGACGTGGAGAAGAAAAGGTTGGCATGGCAACCCAATATTAAGTATTATTAGTCGTGTGACTATTAACACAAGAGGATATACATGATATAGCCTATCTAGTGATTTCATACGAAAGCACTAGAAAGGGTTTTCTATTAATACTATGGAGTTAGCATGTGGCCATGAATATATGGACAAGAACGGAATATATTCAATTTAATATGTATAACTACATCAACCAGACCTTTAAGATGAGTAAATTGATGCCATAAACTTAGGGATTTGTGGGTTATTTATATATCTAATACAATTTAAATGATGGTGCCAATGTACCAGCGTGAGTCATTGTGAAATATCCCTAAGCCAATGGTAATGTTGAGATGAATAAATTTTTTTATTGTGGCTTTGTAAGAATATATCAACTTTACCAAGTTTGGCCGAATTGGTTTATAAAAATATTTTATTTTTTAGGACAGCACGGATCATAAGGCTTCAACTACTGTCATGCATCGCAAGGCTTCAACTGCCATCACTAAAGTAGTCAAGCCGTCAACTGCAGAGGCTGCTGCTTTGGCAAGATTATTTCCATCGTCATCTTCACCTCAAGTGCCCAAAGGATTTGATCCCAATAAAGAAAGTGTCTTTAGTGGTTTGAAGAAACGAAAAAAGGCTGCTCGCATGAAGCCCAGCAAAGTAGTTCTAACACTTTTAAATAATGACGGAATTTTTACCCCTCGTGGTAAAGGTAAAAAAGTTTTAGAGGCTAAGCAGCGAATCAAGAGAGTAGAGTTTCACAGAGAAATGAATTCTGAAGCAGTAAAAGATGGTATTGCATCGGCATATTCCCACCTTGACGATTTCAATTATAAAATTCTCTCTCATAGTCAAGATGGAAGACTGTTGGAGGCAGAGGACCAGCATCCACCTGGAAATAAGCTGATAGAAAATGCTGCAAAACATCGTGGAAATGTTTACTTGCGACTTTGCCCAGATGCTGTAAGCAGATAAGGTTTACCAAGATGTATTCATAATATTTTATGTGTTTCATTGTGGGGAATCAACTTGATTGTACCTGCTCTCTTTTATCTCAGAACCATGGTTTTTAATGCTGGTCTTTTAGTTAGGCATTTAATTGCTTCAAATACTCATTATTTGTCTTTGTAACTCTTAGCACATTATGAACTATACATTTTATTAGCCATCTGTCTATCGACAGCATATTCATATAAAGTATCTTAAAACTTGTCAAGCAGTAGTGTCACGTCCCTTTCATTGCTATTAATGCCACATGGTGCTCTGCCTTCAATTCCAATAAGACATCCTTTTTTGCCGTCGCAGTGCCTCTGCCATGTGATAATTCATGGTCAATTTGTTGAACCTACAACATTTTGAGGCACCCAATTAGCATTCATCTTTGTTCTCTGGCTATAGAAATTTGTTTTGTTTTATGTAGGTCAATGAAAAAGACCATGATGTCATTAGTATTTCAGATTCAGATAGTGACCTTCCCAGGATTGTCTTACCAACTAAAAAGCAGGTATGGACATTTTTGTAGAGCAACCAATTTGTATGTGTACTATAGTAACTTCTCTCATAACTTGTAGTAAAGTTTAAACTATTGATTTGTGATGGAGGTTCGGGTGGCCAATATTTGGATGCAACAATTCTCCTCTATTTAGCTTTCAAAGTATCTTAAGCAGATCATTGTTTTTGTCTAATCCAGAAAAGTTTGTTTATATTGACTTTAACAGAGCATGTTTGCCAACCTGACACATTTGAATCTGTTTAATGTTAATAAGTCTGAAAGTATTGCCACTTTTTTCTCCATGCAATAATTAAAAAAATTCCTGGGTAGATACGAAACCTGGTAAATAATTAGAAATATTGAAAAAATATCTTAGCATATATTTTGTTTGACAACTTTCATGAATGGACTGAAAGCTAGTACAAGCGCCTCTGGTTATTTAAGATTAGCTGTATGTGGTTACAGATTAAGGCTGCTGTCACATAGCACCGCCTGGGTGCCTTTAGTAGTGCACTCCAGCTGAATAGTTGCACATTATCTACCACAAAGTTGCACCTTGCAACAAATTAGTGCCTGTGAAATGCAGCTGTGCCTCACTCACTATTAGCACGTAAGGTTTGGGTGGGATGGGGTGGAGTCAACTTACAATCACAAATCCTTGCTCACAAGAACTAGAGCACTGAAGTGCAAACCCTCAGCGCTAGTTTTCTAGTATGATAAAGAAAATAATAACAAAGGAAAAGTGTAGAAAAAAAGAAAAAGAAAGAGAAGTGGCATGAAAAGAGGCAGGAAAGAGAAAAAGACAATGAAGGGACAAAAGAAAGAGGAAAAGAAAGGAAAAGGTAGATAGAAATAAAAACAGTAGGAAGAAAGAGGAAAATAAAGAAAAATAAGCAAGAAGACAAAAGAAAAAAAACAGGATGAAAAAAAAAAGATGAAAAAAAAAAATAGCGTCAATGAGGATTCGAACCAGAGACCATTAGGTTAGGTACTTGCTCACTCAACGACTACGCAACGAAACACCTCATGTTGAAAGCATGTAATTGTTAGCTATTTAAAAGTGATTTGCAACCTGCAAGCTGGCTCACATGACAAGCACGTTTTTTAAGGGGCGGTTCTCGCTGTAAGCCTACGATCGCACGGCTCTGGAAAGACTCGCTGTTTTCTGGAAAATGAAGTCCAAAATCAAAATTCTGACATATTAAAGTAACTTACTTCGTGAAATACTGCTGTTTGATGCCGCTTTCAGAGCCTGGCTGGTTC
>WLWD01000999.1_pt1 | contig 12862 bp, 16 predicted proteins | sample 6712731 | NCBI WGS metagenome assembly WLWD01 (sample SAMN12718690, study PRJNA576275) | sponge metagenome | isolation source: marine sponge | host: Mycale hentscheli | place: New Zealand: South Island, Marlborough, Capsize Point | collected 2014-11-01
GCCCCTGTATATATAGGAGTTCATACATATGTAGTAATACAGGAGCTTCTATTAGACGTATATAAGAGACTTATATAGGAGCTCCTATATATGTATATAGGAGCTCCTACAAAGGAGCTTAAGTTTAAGTATGAAAGGACTGTAAAGGTATGGATAGGCACTAAAAAGAAGTGGAGCGACACTAGAAAAAAAGTGGAGAGACACAAAAAAGTGATGCAGGGACACTTTAACCATGGAGGGAGACATGAGTGGCATTTTGTCTCATTTGGCACCCCATAAAAGGAAAGGAATTTCCAGGGCACTTTATGTAGCAGGGACAAAGGACAGCAAGCTCGTAAAGTGAATCTTAACTACTGAGGTCTTGCATATTTGTGCAACTTGTGATATGAATTTGCTATTTGTCTGACAAGTGCTGCATGTTCATCCCACATCTCTCAGTGTATAAACAGATTATGTGTGGAGTGCTGAACTTCAATAATAACAATTCAACATCACTCCACAGCACCAAGTGCAACAGAAAACATTAAACTTATCCATTCATGCAAACAGTACACATTAAATTCATTGCATTCATGCATTCACAAAACACATTAGCTAAAGTCAAGAGTACTTAATTTATTAGCACTTCATTCGTGAGGTCATAAACTTGTAAAGTCATGCTTATGAGCATGAGCAGCCTAGTCACTATATAAAGACCAAGCTGCTCATGCCAAAGCACTCTGTATATGTCTACTAGTCCTTGTGTGTATGCTTCTACTATGTTTAATCAACCTACCTCCTGACAATCTCAAGGGAAACCTTGTGGCTAACTACAGTAAGGAACATTACATCACTTGCTACAGATGTCTGGTGGCAGCTTCTACTAACCAGCTGTGCCAGAAGTGTGGGGAGACTTGTACTGCCAACCCAGACAGTGACAGACTCAGCCAAACCCCACATTATGCTTCACTCATGACCTTTTAGAGTTATTGTATGATGCCTTTCAGTATAAGAATTTGATCTTACAGGTATTTGTGCAGAGTAGCTGCAAGAGTATCCCCTGGTAGCAGCGTCAAAACTACTTACAGTGAGACCTAATTCTACTACCCTGAATTGCAGATCCACACAGCCCAAATTGTATTTAGGTCAAAACTAAATAGATTATAAATTAGTGGTGTGCTTGAGAACAAATGGCGAGTGAGCCAGCCTATAACTAGAAATTCTACAATAACCAGGTTGAAAAACTTAAATCTGATTAAAAATATGACTTGTGTTATCATTGCATGAGATCTGTACACAAACTAACTAGATTATAAATTAGTGGTGTGCTTGAGAACAAATGGCGAGTGAGCCAGCCTATAGCTAGAAATTCTACAATAACCAGGTTGAAAAACTTAAATCTGATAAAAAGATGACTTGTGTTATCATTGCATGAGATCTGTACACAAACTAACTAGATTATAAATTAGTGGTGTGCTTGAGAACAAATGGCGAGTGAGCCAGCCTATAGCTAGAAATTCTACAATAACCAGGTTGAAAAACTTAAATCTGATAAAAAGATGACTTGTGTTATCATTGCATGAGATCTGTACACAAACTAACTAGATTATAAATTAGTGGTGTGCTTGAGAACAAATGGCGAGTGAGCCAGCCTATAGCTAGAAATTCTACAATAACCAGGTTGAAAAACTTAAATCTGATAAAAAGATGACTTGTGTTATCATTGCATGAGATCTGTACACAAACTAACTAGATTATAAATTAGTGGTGTGCTTGAGAACAAATGGCGAGTGAGCCAGCCTATAGCTAGAAATTCTACAATAACCAGGTTGAAAAACTTAAATCTGATAAAAAGATGACTTGTGTTATCATTGCATGAGATCTGTACACAAACTAACTAGATTATAAATTAGTGGTGTGCTTGAGAACAAATGGCGAGTGAGCCAGCCTATAGCTAGAAATTCTACAATAACCAGGTTGAAAAACTTAAATCTGATAAAAAGATGACTTGTGCTTATCATTACATGAGATCTGTACACAAAACCACAGCATGTAAAAATAGTGCAACCCTTATTGTGGTCCTTGGAAATCAAGTGCTAAATGTAACTTGTTTAGTCTTCGATACGTACTTCCTAGACCTAAACAAAGTATGTATTGTTATAAACTGACAAAGTGTATAGTCTCAGCAAAAGACAGCGTTGACCTTGTGATGGCCTAATTTGCACCAACACTCTCTGTCAGGAAGGAGAGGCATGACTACATCAGAGATGAAGGGTCACTTTTATCTACATCCACTTATTAAGACAAACTATACTTTTTAAAAATGCCAGGTTTCATATACATCACTTGTTAACTTATTACTGAATGTCAACAGAAATCAATGTCTTCTGCAAGCTCATAGGCTACCCATCAAAAAAACTTTAAGTTATAATATTAACCTCATTGAGCTGACCTTTGTAACCCCTTTGAGTATATACCCAATAGATACACATCTGAACTTGAAAAATGCCTAAAGCCACATACATACTCATATAAATTGCTTAGGCTGCTATGTGTTGTGTCTGAATTAGACCCTTCTTGTAATAACTGTGAATGGTTTGGTAGGGGTGCTAGATACACATCTGAACTTGAAAAATGCATAAGGCCACATAAATAGATTCATATAAATTGCTTAGGCTATGTGTTGTGTCTGAATTAGACCCTTCTTGTAATAACTGTGAATGGTTTGGTAGGGGTGCTAGATACACATCTGAACTTGAAAAATGCATAAGGCCACATAAATAGACTCATATAAATTGCTTAGGCTATGTGTTGTGTCTGAATTAGACCCTTCTTGTAATAACTGTGAATGGTTTGGTAGGGGTGCTAGATACAACTCTACCCTTAACAAACCACTCCCTACAGACCGTTTGAAAACTCCATTTATGTCAAAACAGGTATAGATATTTATTGCATTCATGACACTTGCTAGTTCACTTGTTTGAAAGTTGTAGCTAGCAGTCTTAGTGTGTTTCAGTTGTGGAGGTGCAATGGCTAAGGCAGTCATCTTGATAATTGGCTGCCTCAGTGTCCTTATCTCTCTCCTGCCTTCACGTAAGAGAACTTCCAGTAGTGCTGACTGATCACACGACTAGTGATTGACAGTCAGCTGTTGTTGTTGTTGTTGTTTTGTTGGTGTTGTTTGCTGTTGTTTGTAAGTAGTCACTTCTCAGCTAAGCTGCTTCCCTGAGCGGAGATGTATTGGTATATTACAGGCTGCAACAATGGAGGAGTGCTGTGGAGATCGCCAGGGACTGTCCTATACGATATTTGGAATTGAAGCATGCCACAATTGTCCTATCAGTGAGTACATGGGGGGAAAAAATAAATAGTCCATAATCATTCTTAACAATTAATAAATGTAATCAAATAGATTGAGATTACATTTCTCATTAGCCTCCAAATGAATAATTGGTTCTGATTAGAGCTTTGCAATACAATTTTGAAGGCTCTAATTTTACTTTCACATGTAGGACACACATTATCTTACATAATCATATTTAAATCCATATGTTGCTGTTGTTGCCAGCTTTTGGATTTCTGACCACCATGATAGCTGCCAAGGAGAGGCCTGAACACTATTCAGTAGAGGTTGGTTATATCACTGGTGGAATGGACATAGAAATGGTATTTAAGATTCAACCAATCTTCTCTACTGCCCGTAAGTCTCCATATTTTGTTACAATAGTGTCCTGTAATGGTTAAACTTATTATTGTCTCGTGGATGCTATCATCATTGCATAACTACATTTGCATACAAAACGGCAGCAAGAACTTAATGCTGCACTTGCATTATAACAATAATAAATAGGTGTTAATTATAGGTGTATTGCTGGATTACCAGTTATGTTTATACAAGCTTCCTTATAATTATAAAAGTGTGCATTTAATTATCAGTTTGTCTAGTAAGTTACTGTCTACCTATTACTACTTTAAACAAAAACTTACAAGCTAAATGAACAGTTTCAAAGCGACAAAAAACAAAAGTTTGTAATAAAGTAGTTATGTAAGAGTTTATTCAAATTTTATTGTATTTACTGCTGTCTTAGAGTCTTCTGACTTCTCTCTGGTTTCACCTGACACCCTGACCTTCCCTAGCCTCACTAAGATCAACCAAGTGGTTAACTTCACATTTGTGCCTGACAATGTTGCTCAAGAACAAAATGAAATGCTGAGATTGGAACTGGTACCTATGCAAGGTTCCTTTCCCAGTGATACAGATTTCAGAAATAAACTCAACCTTACCATCATGGATTGCACGGGTGAGAAAATAAAACACTGGTAGTAAATAATTTTCTTCAGTGAAAGCATAAAATAATAGCAATATACAATAAATTGTATACATGATGAACTCGTGTACTTCTCAAAAACAGTGCTGCCATATGAGAACAGGCCTCTCCTGGGCCTGCTGCAAATAGTAATTCCATTTTTGTACAGCCACCAAAGGCTTGAATGGTGATGTAGTGACTGACTGTGAATGTCTCACACATGCAACCAATACCAGTTTTTCATCATCTTTTGTCATAGAATGTACCACTGTAAGTGCCAACCCAAACAGGTCATTATGTAGCCAATGAAACTCTAATAGGCTTAAAGCTATTCTTTTGTATATGTTGATTGGGGTGTTGATAAAGTAATTGTAGTTGTCCGGGGACTCAGTATTTGGTATAGCATCAGTACTAATATTAACAGACCCGAAGGTGTTAGGATTGTCTATATTTTTTGGAGTTTTTTTGTATATTGTAACTTCTCTAAATACTATTGTCAAAGTGTTCATAGTATTCAAATTGTATCTCACTTACTCCAATGATGTAAATTACTATTCACATAATATGGAGTAACTAATAGAAAGTAATGGATGTCATAGCAGCTGCTTATTACTAAGTTACATTTGTTTTTATTGACTATAATAAACAATGTTAATTTCAGATGTATTGCCACCAATTATCTCTTCATCAGTGACTGCTACATCAGCTAATCTGTCCTTCTCTCAACCTACCAATAGTTTATCAGTAGATATGTACACAGTTACATTGACTAGTACTACTTGTAATGGAGTCCCTACTAGAACAGGATCTACTACCAGTAACTCAGTAACTATTGGTAATCTGGAGGCTGGTATTCAATACTCTGTTAGCATCACTGGTAGAAATAATTCAGCTGAATTAGAAGGCACTGGAACTACCACTCTGACTACCACAGAGACAGGTAAGCATTGACACAATTCAACAAACTGTATTGAGTGCTGAATTATTTCACAGCTCCTACTGGTAGTCCTGGAGTACCTTCTGCTAGTACAATAATTTCTACTAGTATTACCCTCACATGGACAGAAATAGATTGTTTAGACAGAAATGGAGTAATCACTAGTTACATGATTCAGTATGGAGAAGGAACTAATAAAGACATAACAATCACTACTCCATCTAGTGCTACCACTCATCTAATTACTGGCCTCAAGCCCTTCACTCAGTACACCTTCACTGTAGTTGGAGTCAACAGTATGGGTACTGGACCTTTCTCCAATCCAAGTGAGGTTATAAGAACAGCTGAAGATGGTAAGTATTATCTTGAAAACTTGCCATTAGATTTGTTTTTAGATGTGCTTATTTCATTTTTGTTAAGGAAATAGATTTTATTGAAAACTTAAAATACAGTTACACATTACTGTAGCTCTCACAAGCTGGAATTAAATTGACATCAAATAGCAAAATATCTATGCAAAGCAATACTTGCTATCGATACTCATACATGATTCTATTCTATTACTTGAATTACTGTTAAAAGTGCTGTTGTATAAAACTGATATAAACAATGAAAATTGCATAATACATCTTATACATTCTTTTTGACCCAATCTTTTAGTACAACAATCTTTTAGAATTATACTTTATTTATCTTTTCTAATTTTATAATATATTTTCTTATAAATTCAAGTTGTTAAAGTTCTATTTGAATTTCTGGTAGCATGGAAATTTAAGTATGTCCTAGTTAATTATCCACCATTTGTATTTGATATCACAGTTCCTTCTGGTAGTCCTGGAGTACCTACTGCTAGTTTAATAATGTCCACTAGTATTACCCTCACATGGACAGAGATAGATGTTTCAGAGAGAAATGGAGTCATCACTAGTTACATAATTCAGTATGGAGTAGGAACTAATAGAAACATATTAATCAATACACAGTCTAGTGCTACCACTCATCTAATTACTGGCCTCAAGCCCTTCACTCAGTACACCTTCACTGTAGCTGGAGTCAACATTGTCAATACTGGACCTTTCTCTAGAGCTAGTAGTATTATCACAACTTCTGAAGATAGTAAGTGTTTTTTTATGTGAAACAAGCTGTTTAATATTATTTAGTAATACAACATGTATATATGTCTTCATCATGTTATTAATGAAATAGACAACTGTACACTGTATTACATCTGTAAAGTATGTTAGTGAAGTCTGAATGAGGCCTGGACACCTGCTTTTTATTTCCTATTTTGTAGTTTTTTTGTTTTGCTCAATTGGATGACCTATGTTGCTTCTCTAGTCACTCGTTTTGCTTCCATTGTGCTTTCCAAGAACCATTTTTAGTAATTAGCTAATTTTTAAAGTAAGACTTACTTATATCTGTAGTATCTGTAGAAACTGAGGGCAAGCCTAAAAAACACCATATATAGAATTACTTACCATACTAATTATTGCTTCTATTATAAATAGTCAACTACTAGTAGCTCTTAAATTAAGACTTGCTTATAGCTGTATAGATCAGAAAATGTGAGGGAAAGCCTAAAATTCAAAGCTTTAGGAGAAAAACCAACACATTCACTTACTGTTAAGGTACCACATGCCATCCATCCATACACAACATATAGTACCTCCAACATGTCAGAATTTCAATTATCCACCACCCCTTATACTATGAGAATACTCATTCAAAGATGTGCTTCTTATTAAATTGTGAACAGGTCCAACTGTGGTTCATGACATATCAGTAGCAGCTGCATTGTATAGTGTAAATATTTCCTGGAAAGAACCTGAACCACTCAATGGAATTCTTGTACACTATACTATCCAATACACTATAAATGGAACTCTTCAATTGCTACAAACTACTAACAATACCAACTTCTCTATCCCTAACCTCACTCCTAACACACTGGTGTCTGACATAACAGTCTCTGCCACTACTGGAGGTGGAGAGGGACCAGCAGTTATTGCACCTAATATTACCACTCTTAGTAGACCAGGTAAGGCAGTGAATACTTGACAGATATTTTCTAAAACATGTATGTACATGGCATGTTGAATGTGACTTTAATTCAATAGCAAGTAGTTATTAATGTAGGTAATAAGCTTAGATGAGAGATTGATTATAAAGCTGTGAATTTTGAGCAAAATTTTTTGAAATGCATTTTATAAAATCAATCATAAGCTTGGCCATTGAAGTGGAAAAATATTTTTAATACTACTGTTATAATAATTTCAATGATACAAGCAAAACTGCAAATACCACTTGTTCAGAATACTTTGTTTTATTAATTATAGCAAAACTGCAAAATGTCACAGTCAGATTTCTCAGTTCTACTTCTATTCAAGTGTCTTGGAGCAACTCTGAACTTGTAGGAGTGTCTAATATTGTAGTTTACTATAGAGAGACACACAACAATGAAGAAATGATGGTAACTGTTCCCTCTTCTGTTTCTTCAGTTGTAATTTCATTAGTGACTGACAGACAATACATTATAGAAGTGTTTTCTATATCAATAGTTAATGGAATATCAGTATCAGGATATAGGACTAGTTATGGTCCACTAGTTTTATCTAATATACCTGGAAACTGTCAACAACAAGGAATTTCAAGTAATTGCTTTTAATATCGAGAGTGCAAGCTGTTGCAATGTTATCCCTCTCTATTAAATCAATAATGTGGTAAAATAAGTGAATAATGATTTAACGCGAGAAATATTAATCAGTTGGCTAAGTTACTAAATACAGTCAACATTAGTGGAATGTCTTGCTATAGATTTATTTTCTTAATGTTAAGTACGATATTGTTGCAGATCATTACAATGCTATAATGATTTCCGTTTAAAACAAATATATTTTTGTGAAGCTCATAAATTAAAATTATAAAGTATGTCCTTTTTTAAGTTTACTTTCTTAACCATATTCCTTTAATTAAGTATAAGCTACTGCCATCTATGCTCAAGGTATGGGCGTAGGTAGCTGAAATTAATTGCTTTTGCTTTTTATACGTGCTTGATCAAGCCTGACGTGTATTTGTGTAGTTTTTCATAAAATTAAATATGCATACATCTCCAGTATTTAGGTTTATTCTCAGATTCAGTTTTAATGTAAAATTATTACTAGAGCAAGACTTGATATTAACATGTGTACTCAGGTCTAGCTGTTGCCATAGTGGTAACTATGGTTGTCACTATGGCATTCTGCACATTATTTGGAATAATTGGAATTGGAATTTATTGCTGGAGAACAAGAAACAATAATGAAAAGTAAGTTGGCACAAATTCAGATTTACTGTTTTTTTTTGCTGCTGTTATTTATTCATATAACAATAAAAATAGCATAAACATACACACTAAGTTAGTCCAAATGTAACCACCATTGTAGATTTCATCTACCTTGTCTAGAAATACTTCTAATATTCAAACATATCTTCCATTTTTATCACACATATTATAGATATGTTATATCTTATAGTTGTTTTAAAATCTCAAGTTATTAACTTACTACTTTGCACATAGAATATTGAAACTTGAATTCAATAACTACTTCAATTTCAGCCTCACATTATCTACATAGACACAGGTGTCCATGAGAGTTGTATGTCAGTCACTCAGTGTCAGTCAGTTAGTCATCAGAACTCAAAAAGGGCTGAATAAAAAATATTGTAAGAAGCTTTAGACTGTTGTAACAGCGTTAAAATAACTTTAAGAATAATGTTCCATAATTACAAGAAAAATCAATTCCTACTGTCAATTTTAGTATTACAAAAAAATTGATATATCATGAGAAAATTTAAAATGTTATTATGGCAGGTCTACCACAATGGAGATGAAGGAACGTGCAGCTTATGGACAAGTTACAGTTGGAGAGTTCACTTCTCACTATGAAACTGTCAAACATGAAGAACCTGTTTACAATTAATAAACATCACATCATTGTTAAGTTTTATAACAGTAGTAGATAAATTAGAACTACATAACATTGCAATTGCATATCTGTAACCACTGAGTCTAATTCTATACATACATTCAACTGTTTGAAAAACCTTAACTCATTGAATACTATGGGGAGAGTAAGGGTGGGGGTTCCAAAGGCATGTAAAAACATGTATTTGGCATCTAATTAATTAAATGCATCAAATTTATATTTTTCTTGACTATAATATACATGAATACTATTAATTGCAATTAATTAAGTAAAATTATGAAAATATTTTTTTATTCAATTTAATGATAGTAAAAATAATAAAGCGAAAAGGAGACGGGAGGAGCGGGGCAAGGGCCCGTTGAAGGTTGCCGGTGGAAGTTCGCTCGCCGCTGAGGAAGGTCAAGACGTAAGTGTGGGCGACCTGCAGGCCCTGGTGCTAGAGCAGGGGCGCAAGCTGGAGACGCTTCTGGACATGTGGGCCAAGAGGCCGGACACTGCAGGAAGCAAAGGAGTCGAACAAGAGGCTGGTGCCTCAGCAGAGGGTACGTGGGCAGAGGGAATGGCAGAGCTGGGGGGGGGTGATAGCCAAAAAAAAAAAAAAAAAAGGGGGAGAGAAGGGGAGACATAGCAGGGGCGAGGATGTAGCTAACGAGTAGCTTGTACAGACGTCCCTGAGTCTCTCTCCGTCTCAGCTTGCTGGAACGTGATAAACTTATGAGCTCAGTGGGGCTATGTGCACATTATGTGAAGGGTGTATGAAAAAAAAAAAAAGGGAAAAAGAAGGGTGAGAGGGCAGGTGTATGTATATAGAAAAGGGGTAGATGGAGTGCGTGGTAAGGAAGCTAAAAATAGTAAGCTAGCGGGGCATAGGATGCATGTAGGGGGGGACAGACTGGACATTATGGGAGGGGCGTGGCGAGTACACAGGTCCGTGGTAGAATAAAGAGTGGCGCAGACTAGTTGATCCAGAGTCCATGCAGGTGCGTGGTAGTACAAAGAAGGGGACTCAGAACGTTGAGCTGGAGGCCATGCAGGTGCATGGTGGCATATTTGGGACTTAGCGGGTCCGATGCTAGGCAGGTGCATGGCAAGAGGGGACCAGGGAGGGGCTAAGTCGGGGTTACAAAGCTCACGCGTGGTGCGTGTCAAATGAAGTTGCCAGGTCTCGGGTCACCGGGTGGTGGCTCCTGTGGCAGGGGAAAAGGCCTTAGGAGAGGCAGGTGCTTAAAGTCCACCAAAAAAAAAAAAAAAAAAAGAAAGTGAGAGAAAGGTGGAGGAGGGGGCAGCAGGGTGCTGGCCAGGGCTACGGGAGAAGCCCGGGAGAGAGACAGATGGAGGGAGTCGATGGTCAACATGTCAGTGGCATGTCTGTTCGATTCGTGTCTGTAGGGTCGAGACTACCGACACCAGAGGAGCTGCGAAGCAGCGGGGTTAAAAGCGGAGCAGGGGGGACCAGTGCTGAGTCAGTGGCCAGGCACCTACAGCTGCTCCTGAGCGCTCCGAAGGAGCAGGCCTTGGACGATGGGGAGGAGACCAAAAAACCGGACAAGGTTTACCTGGTGGAGGGACTCCCACCACTGCCCAGGAAAACAGTAGAGAAGATACATAGGGGAGAATTCGTAGAATTCGCCGATTTCCCCGTGTTTGATGGAGGTCGAAAGGAGGGTGAATGGAGTGCTGAGCACTCCGTGTGTGAGCAATCATCTCCACACAAACACACAGGGGAGACGAGGAAGAAAGGGCCAAGAGAAGTGCCCGATGTGTCCTGGTGGGGCACTTGCTTCACCCTCTACGAAAGGGCCAGAGTGGAGGCCAAGCCGGAGCTGGCCAAGCAGCTGGCGGCCTACAGGGAGGCCATTGTGGAAACAGCCAGGCGCCACAGGTGGGAGCATGTGGCAAGATATGACCGCTGCTTCAGGCTGGCGGCGGCTGGCAAACCGGATGTGGAGTGGGATCGCATGGATGCGGCACTCCTGGTCAGAGAGATTGCCTCCCCGTCAGCAGCTAGCAACAGAGCCATGGGATTTGGAGGCAGAGGCTCCCTACAGAGTGCCGGAGCGAGCCAGAAAAGGGAGAGAAAGCAGCATGGAGCCTGTTTTCGTTTTAATAGGCAGAATGGTGCCTGCACTTTCGGGCACCAATGCAGATTTGCCCACATCTGCTCGACATGCGGTGGGGAGCACCCAGCAACTCAGTGCCCCAGCAGAGCGGTGGCAAAGAGCCAGAGGCAAGAAGCAGGGAACCTGCTCTGAGAACTGGCTCGGGAAGATGGAAGTGGCAGGGAGGATGCAAGGTGGATCAGTGGCCACTGGAAAAAATTTCCCAATTGAACTTACAAACACACTAGCTTAGCCTACTATCATGACTCATTTGTGATTTGCTTTGGTCTTGTTTGCATGTCTATTGTACATTTGCATTACCTCTATTTCACGCTCACCACATGCCTTATTTGGGGGGGGGGGGGTGGTAATATGTGGGCTGGTGTAATTGCCACACACAGAGACACACATACTCTTGCACGCATACATATGCACACGCACAGGTACGTATCTGTAGGTACACAGGGTGGGGGGGGGGAGTGTGCGGGGTGCACGGGTAGGGAGACATGAGTCATCAGTGGGTGCTGTTGACACAGGTTACCAGTTCAAGGACCAGCTGAAGGAGCTGGAGAGAGTGTCCAGTGGTGCAAGGAGTGCTGCACTGGAGGGGGCCGATGCAGTGATCACACCATTGAAGTGGCAAGAGTGGAGCAGAGAACTGGAGGAGCACCCAGACAAGGAATGGGCTGAGTTCCTGGTGAAAGGAATCTGCCATGGTTTCAGACTGGGACATGACCAGGCCAAAGTTACTGCTAGAGGGCAATCGGGCGTCATGTACAACACAGCCAAACTCTCATTGGCAGTGAATGAGTACCTCCGGGAAGAGCTAGAGGCAAAGAGAGTGTGGAGAGTAGAGGGAGAGGCTCAGAAGAGCCGCGTGATACTCAGCCCTCTAGGTCTCATCCCAAAGAAAGGTAAACCGGGGAAGTGGCGCCTGATAGTTAATCTGTCAGCCCCCGAGGGAAGCAGTGTCAACGACGGCATTGACAGGAGGCTTGCCAGGGTAAGGTACACTTCGGTGGATGATGTGGTGGAGCGTGTCCTCAAACTGGGTGTCGGGGCTGAAATAGCCAAGGCAGATGTAAGTAAGGCCTATCGGAATGTACCAGTTCACCCAGAAGATAGATGGCTACTGGGCATGGAGTGGGATGGCCAGGTGTTTGTAGACGGGACTTTGCCGTTTGGCTTGAGGTCAGCGCCATTACTGTTTACGGCGCTAGGGGATGCTGTGGAATGGGTAGCAAAGAGGAAGGGAGCCAGCTGGCTACAACATTATATTGACGACTTTGTAACGGTTGGCAAAGCAGGATCAGGGGAGTGTGCCCAATCCATGGAAGCATTCAAGGAGGCATGTGCGGTGCTCGGCATGCCCTTGGATGCGAAGAAGGAGGAAGGACCGGCTGAAGTGCTGACCTTCTTGGGTATAGAACTGGACACTCGAAAGCTGGAGGTCAGGCTGCCTAGGGAGCGGCTGAAAGAGCTCAAGAAGAAGCTGTGGGAATGGAGGGGCAGAAAGAAGTGTCGCAAGAGGGACCTCTTGTCAATTATTGGTTTGCTGAATCATGCCTGCAAGGT
>WLWD01002034.1_pt1 | contig 12839 bp, 7 predicted proteins | sample 6712731 | NCBI WGS metagenome assembly WLWD01 (sample SAMN12718690, study PRJNA576275) | sponge metagenome | isolation source: marine sponge | host: Mycale hentscheli | place: New Zealand: South Island, Marlborough, Capsize Point | collected 2014-11-01
AAAAAAAAAGTTGACAATATGTAAATTTGAAATATGAGATATGATAATATCAAGTATAAAATACAATATGAATGTTTTCAAATATTGTATGTCCATGTAGAGTTGATAGAATTCAATCCACAGCAACTCTATTACACAAAGAATACAATAATTCAAATGCTACAATAATGACAATATACTTACTGGAGCTGTTGCTGTATTTTATCTGCCACTTGTCTACAATAGTCCACTTGAGACAATACAGTAATAAACTCCTTGAGGGCAGTAGGTCTAGTTGATAAGACTGTACGAATGCTACTCAGAAGGTTCCTTGTCTTCTCTACATCAATCCAGTTCTGACGTTGAAGGAGATGGTCATACATGTCAGGAGATAGGAGTCCAATACTGTAGCAGTGATCAGCTACTGTCATAACACAAGGCTTCACTGAGAGGACCAAGTCAGGATACACACTCAGAAATATACTCAAGCTATTGCCACCTAATAATAAAACATTTTTCAATAATGCTAAATACTTACAATAACTTGACTTACTTTCAGTCACCTCTACCACAGGATCTTTCTTCTCATATTTCTAAAACCAAATAAAATGATTGTTAGTTACAGCAATTTAGAATACATCAGTCTATTTCTACATACCTGTCCATACCAAATGAGGTGTCTATTCTGAAGTGCAATTCCTTGTGAACTGTTGAAACACTTCATGACTGAAGGAATGGACTCTACTACTTCATGAACTATCCCGAGATGATTCCCTCCTTCATGTGAACGACAGTCAAAGGCAAACTGGTAGTCCATGGAGCTGTTGTAGTTCATTCTGGAACTAGCCTTCTTTAGAGTGTCTTCTATTTCTTGTTTTAGAGCAGCACATTCACAGTGAATGGAGTCTTGAAAAGTAGGATCACAGGAAACTACGACTTCAAAATATTTACATCGAGATATAAATGTTACATGAATTTGTTTAGATCCGTACATAAAGTGCACCATGTTTTTCTTGACTCCTTCTACAATGAAAGTGAAGAACATGTTGGATACGAAACATGCCATTGCAGCAGGAAAGAGTCCCATAGGAGTAAACCCACTACCGAAGTACATCAAGAGAGGTTCCACGAAACAAGATCTACAGGATTCTTTGTGGAATTGGTCGAGTTCCTTTGCACTAGTGTTTTCTAACACGCAAGGCATGATGTATTCTTTTTCTTCTTGTAATGCTGAGTTAGTATCAGAAGATTTGACTGACGCAATCTGAGCTATGATGTGAAGATATGAAAGCAAAGCTACCAGTTGCTCTGGTGGAATCAGATCTCCTGAAATGTCAGCTGTAGCTGTTTTCAAATCTGTCATAGTGAATCGACCTGTCTTCCTGAATCTCTCGGATGTGGCCTGACCTACGCTATCAAAGCTCATGGCTTTGAGAATGACACCAGTGATACTGTCATACACTACCTGAATGTCTATGATGACCAGGTCTTCCAAACCAGGCACACTGGGGAAGTAGATCAGAACACCGGCATGGTGGTGAAGAAACCACAGAGCTGCTTTGGTCTCGTAGGGTGTCATATTGAAGGCATGGGACAATGCCAAGCAGGTCTCCAGGCTGGCTGTCCTCACTTCTCTCATGCGAAGACACAAGCTGAACAGAAGCCACACTGCTGGAATTTTCAGCTTTTTAAAGTGTTTCTCCATGGCATTCTCCAGTAGCTGATGCAAGTGGTGGATTTCTTCTACTCCTCCTCCCATGTTGTCTAAAGAAACAACAAGCTTGTCTTTCGAGCAGAACTGAACTATGCCTTTTTTGTAGGAGTCAGTGTCTCGAATCACTTTTTGAAGCTGTGAGTCGACTGAAGCGATGTCTTCCTCAGAAGCCTGGTCTTTGTGAGTGCCCACTATATACACTACTGACTTGGAGGACTCCAGTATCTCACCAATGGCTGAGTCGTCTGCTCCTGGCAGAGGTTGAAGATGGGTGGAGGAACTGAAACAAGATATACTGGCCAGAGTACGCAAAAGCATCTCTTGCAGAGTAAACTCTGATTTTTCTGGTGCAGTTGTCTCTCCTGAAGCTCTCTGATAAAAGACCGGATACTCCTCATCTAGTTGGAACTTGTAGCTAAAGAACAGCAAGTAGAGGCCAGGTCCTATGGTGAGTGCTGGTAGCATGTCCATCAGCTCAGGCTGACCTCCGGTGTCCTCCATTCTCAAAAAAGCTTTAAAAGAATGCTTCACATTTTCTGCAAAGTGTGGTTGTTTGGACACTGTCTCGAATATGGCAGCTATTTCAGAATAATCAGGTGATGATACTGCCTGATCAGCTGGTTGGTCATGTGCTGTTGAGAGTGGAGTGATTTCCTCATGCCTGGGTTGGTAAAAAATAAAAGATTTCAATCTTGCCATCATCATCTGTAATAATGAAGGTTGGGGCGGCTCTTCCACAGAGTGAGACTGCCCTGTACTGCTAGCCTGACTGACCTCTGCCCTGGTGTCACTACCTCCATGGAAATCAGCTGTAGCCTCAGAAGTGGATTCAATCTCCAAACTATCTTTGAGAGTGTGAAAGAGTAGAGATGCTTCCTCTGTGAGATTCTTTACAATGGTCCAGTTTGCTGTTTTTTCTGCTGTAGTTGGATCAGACTTGCCTTGGACTAACACATTGGAGCAATACTCCACTGTGCCTGTGCTGCCATGAATCTGCTCTTCTTCTTCTGCTGACAGAAGATCTATGATTTCTTGTTTAACTCTTCTTAGAGTTGTACTCTTGCCTTGTCTTGGAGGACCAAGGGACATAAACTTTAAAGACAGAAGCTCCAACACTTCCTTGGAAACAATGAAGTGTTTGTATGCATCTTCATACTTGAAAACTATTGAACATAAAATAAATATGCATTATAAAGTGTTGCAATACTAATTACAGGTATTACAGTCTCATAGGTTATACTATACAAGTAACCCTCTTACTGCACCAGGTAGCATTAGCTAGCATTAGCTGGCTCCTGCAATGCAGAGTGTGGGCAGCTGGTTTTATAGCCAGGAGTTAAGCCAGTAGAAGCAGCTGCACTCTAGCACTTGCAATTTTGGCAAAGATAATCAATTACCCTACTTAATAAATATTTAGTTTTAACATAATAAACTTAATAATAAATAATAATATTCTAGTTTTATTATAGTATTAATAGTTAACTTTAGTTTCCCATATAATTTATCAACGGGACATTCTAAAGAGAAGCCAATATCACTGAAGGCAAGATGGCTTTCTAGAGATGCTGCTATATACTTACACTAACCTGACAGAGTTCCTTTGTATACTCCATCTCTATTAGCAACCAGCAACTGTCCAGTAGACAAGACTGCAGTAGCTATCCATCCACCATACTTCTGTTCTGGTCTATCTCCATCACTAGTAGTCTCAATCCACTCCTCTGTCTTGTTGGAGTAACTTCTAATGGTAGAATATCTATTGATGCTGATTAGATTCGATACATAGGAGGTGATAGCTAAGATGTCAGTAAGTGTGGTTACTGTCCTCCATATTGTTTGTCTTCTTGTCCTACCATTACTAGCAGATGCTAAGAGGGACTTTAAACTGCATATAAATAGAATCTCTCTGTTGCCCCATCCTCCTGTGAAGTAGAAGTTGCCTTCATGGAATGTTGATCGCATGTCACTGCATGAAAAAGGAAGTGAGTCTGCAGTCGTCCAATGGTCGTTGAGTAGAACTTCCACTACGTCCAAGTATTCGTCATGTGAGCCATTCCCACCTGCCACGACCAGGACCTCCGGTGATCCTACACTAACTGATGATGCCCAGGAGCGACGAGTAGGCATGGCACGTAGCGATGGCTTCCAGTCTAGACCAGTAGTACTAGTCAACAGCGAGTTAGTGGGTTCAATAGTGGAGACATGACGTCCACCAACCAATACAAACTTAGACTGGTAGGTAGTTAGGGACGAGCCTTCATATGGTGCATGAGTAGTAGTCCATGAGTGAAGGTCAGTAGAGATGTGAAGTGTGCGATAATTTTCATGCATAACTAGCACTTTATTCTTTAGCACTGCACATTGTACAGGCTCGACATTCTTGGCTGACAGTGTGTGATCATCTTCATGCATAACTATCAATTTATCCTGAAGTAGTGCACATTGTACAGGCCCGACATACTTACTCCATGTATGGCAGTGCTCCCAGTGAAGTGAGACTTGAGGATGGAGATGTCTCTAAATACAAATTAATAAATAAATATTATAATTAAAGTGATAAACAAACAAACAAACAAACAAACAAAAATCACTAAGTCATAATATAAGACTACAAATATCTTAAAACAAACACACAAACAACTTTATTCCTATACCAATGCATACGCTTTCTAAACATTCTGGACAACTTTAAACAAATAAATAAATATAAATGACAATACTATAATTATAACCATGTAAGCAAACACACAAATACACAATTTTACTCACTATAAATTTACAGAAATGTAAACACATGATAACAACAGCAACTCTACGACATGCTAACACACAAACACGTAATAAGAGAATGTGCTGTTTCTTCCTGTGCTAAAATAATGTATAATAGGCACCAGAAAAAATAGGTTTTCAATTTTGTTCAGTCGAACAATTTTTTTTTTGCACGGGAGGAGCTATAGTAGAATAAACAAAACATTATGGAAGTTGATAAAATATAGTTTTCGGCTCAACTATGTTAATTGTTTTAATCTTCACTGTTTACCAAATGCCTCACTTCTAAGAATGAAAAAAAGTATGCTATTTGGGGCCATCATTGGCTTATATATTCTTACTTCTAGAGACCCAACTGTAGCTGGTAGAAAGACTAAGAAGTAGGGACCTGTTAGAGTAGCAAGTTCAGTGAAATTCCAGTCAGTCTTCTTAACTGAAGCATGTCATTTTTTTATTTTATTGTGCAAGCTGTTAAGCATGACCCCTATAGCATCTAGAAGGCAGTACAAGGCCTTAGCTTGCTGATATAGCTGTGGAAGAGTTTCTAGCTTTTAGCAGTAAATCAACAGAAACGAGATCTTGATTGTTAAAAAATTTCATGTAGCGGTACCAATAGTTTAGTCAAAATGCAACGGAAAAAAAATTTGTAAGAAAAAAAGCTTTTTTCTCTTCGAAAGACAGCCGGTGTTGTTTATAAAAATGATGAACATATACAATTAAAAAATTACAAAAAACATAATCTTCCTATAAAAGTGCACAAACATACAAATACATCCCAAATACAAATTCAATACACATTGTAAGAAACTGTAAATAAAAACAATAACAAGCACAACAATAACAACAACAAAAAACAACTAGACTTCAAATGGAACAAACTAAACTTCAAATGGTTAGAGTAAAATAGTTACAAACTATAGCAAAATGAGAGGGATAGTCTTGCCTAACTATCCTCAAAAACACACTAGCAACTGAAAAAAAAAGAGGGAAAGTCATGTCTGCGCATGCTCATAAAAGAACCTGGTGCTTTTTAAGAGCTTGCTCAGGAACATGACTTTTACCCTCTCTTTTTACCAGTTGCCAGTGCATTTGTTGTGAGCATGGTCAGACATTACTTTCTCTCTTTTTTTTTCAGTTAATTTTGTTGGAATTTTATGAGCATGCTCAGACATTATTTCCCTTTATTTTTCTAGTTGCTGATGCCTTTTATCAAATCTCAGACCTTAATTTTCCTTTTTCTTTTATTCCAGTTGTTGAAAAAATTATGCTTGAAATTATTCTAAGCACTTGGCATGTGTGTAGGTAGCAGTGTTTTCCCTTCTTTCAAACCTTTTGCAAAAGTTATCTATACAAACTGTGGGCTAGTGAAGACTGGATCTAGTAACAAACAACAGATCTATAGTAGCTAACTGGGCATGTGCTCACCTCAATACGAACTTGCTGCCGGCTTTCCGCCATAACTTGCTTACAGACTAGAGTCGACTGCTTTTCGAAATGGGGCGTTCCCACATTCTCTATTTATTATTTGAATCTCTGACCCACCACACCCAAAATACAGACTATAAAGTAGATTCATAAGACTTGCGTTACCTGCTTCGACCTCAATCGCTATCACTGGAAGGCAAGCGCACTTGCTACCAGCTTTCACTGCTGGAGTGATGGCGTGGTAAGTGTTCTCAGGTGTGTGTTGGTAGTATAGAGAAGTGTTGGTTCTGACACTGGGCTAGCTCGTTGCAGTAACCTGACAACAAACAGCGTGTATGTCTGTGTGTATGTGTGTTCAATGAACAAAGATAGTCTCGCGACGCCCGACCCTTTACCTCTTTTATTTCCCTCTCCCCCCCTCCTATCAATAAAAGAGGTAAAGGGTCGGGCGCCGCGAGACTAGAACAAAGACTGCACGCATATTTAAATTGCAGGCGGCTGAAAAAGGGAGGAGTTAGTTTCAAAGAGGTTGAACTCCAGACGTCCACCACCACTATCATCAAGAAAGGCAAGGGTAAGTTGCAATTCTAAAATGAATTGCTGTTTAAAAATAGCCCACCTTGGCAACAACTCTTCTCTTATGCTAAGTTTTGGTTAGTTTCTTTCAAACAAACAAAATGTAACTCTGTCTTTACACTCGTAATCCCCCCCAAAAGAATCCTGCATGAAACCCAGCTTCTGCAACTACTGAAAGGACCTTTTCTTTTGGAAGGAGATTATTTTGTAATAGCTAGTGTTTAATAGCACTGAGGGTTCGCACCTTTGGTGCTTCATTAGTTATAGCAATCTCACCACCACCTCACCACACTTCATCCAATTAGAAAATATCTGCAGCAAAATTTCTGGCCAATGCTACATTAGCAATGGAAAGAAAAGTGTGAAAAGTGGCAGAATTAGAGTGGAATAAATTCTTTGACAAAATTTATTGCACTATTACTGTCTTTTGCTACATACTAAGGTGTGATATGGACAGAAACTTTTGGTATTTAGGATTAATAGCACGAGAGGTGCAAGAAATTTGACAAGTCAAGGTTCTAAATGGTACTACACAGATTGTGATAGCTGCCCACTCTGTGCTATTGATCTCTCTTGAAGGTGCCCAGATAATAGTAGCAGTAATAGTATCACTTCTTTCAACTCCGTTAACTTCCCTGAGCATAAACCAAACTATACTGCTTGCTGTAAGAAATTATTTGCTCATTCACTTTAATGTTCCATAATTAGCATGTGAATCACGTGGACTCTGTTCTTTTGAATGTAACAGAAGACTTGCAAGCTCAATCACAACCTGGAATGGGAATGAAGATTCTGAATCAGAATATGTCATAATTAATCAAGTAGTATAGTAGCTGTTTGGTCTCTCTGGCCTAAAATAGCTGGAGTAAGTGAGACTTCTAATTTGTACCATTCATTGCGACATCTAGCTTATATGTTTGTGACTGTACGTGTTCTTAGAAACCCTTATGCTCTCTCAGAACACTAACACATGTAATGAGGAAAAAGAGCCACCCCAGTTATTCGTTCCACTTGTTCCAGCCACTCCTCGCGCTCATGACTAACCACACCCCCAATTGAAAGTCCCCAGTCAAACAGTTTACATGGTAAAGGGTGACCGCACACAAAAGTAAAAAACCATCTACGCGCAGAGGCGGCGGCGCTGAATTTTTTGTCAACCCCACAGATTACTTGATGTGCTGCCTGCCTGTTGCTCCTTATTACAATATCGTATGATAAGCATTAACAGAATAAATATTGCCATGTATATACAGTGCCACACAGAACAGAGAGAATACCAACCTGTGCAGTCAGATAGCACAGGGCCAGAGAAAATGACGTGATACACAATATGTGGCACAACATGCACACAAAAGATGACCAAGTGACAATCAACAGTGAGCATACACAAGTAAACAACAACAACAACAACTTGAATATTATTATACATGCATTATATCATGTTCGCAGTCACAAGGAGGCAAACAGATACATCAATAGTCGACTTCAGTTCATCCTTCTCCACCATCAGTTGCTTAGCTACCTCACATGCTGCCGCCAACAATGACCTGCACACATGAACCACAAGAGGAAATTAGAGCCAAGTTAAAGTAGAGGGGAAAAAATAAAAAATAAAATCTAGTAGCTATGTGATTTTTAGTGTAATTGTACAATGGCAACTAGTCATTATTTTCTGGAATTAAATATATTTTAATCTTTAAAAACCTATTTATTTAGTGGAGCTTAAAAAAAGCAATAAATAATAATAATAATAAAATTATTAGAACCTCACGGTTTAACTCAATATTGAATCATAGCCCTAAATAAACGTGCAGGTCACGCACCTATCGTGGCATTGCTTCACTGGACACATATTCTGTTCCATCTGTAACCAAAATAAAGACAATACATGCAGTATTACGTCTACACATCGCTACCCCCTCCCTCCTTACCATCGTATGTAGTAAAGGTGGACGGCATCCCCATGGTGGAGAAAGAACTAGGATAAGAAGGAGGGAGAGCAGAAGGGAAGACCAGCTGCTGCTGCTGTTGCTGCAACTGTTGCTGGGAGTGGTGATGCAAGGACACTGGCTGGTAATGGTTGCCCATCTGAGGGCCAGCCATTACTGGAATGTAGCCAGTGGATACCATAGGGGTAGCCCCTGTCATCATGTCTTGATTGAGAGCACCCAAGGAAGCACCGTATCCCTGACTTAAATTTCCCCCAGGGAACACGTAGCCCTGGCTGAGCCCTCCCACTGGGGGTGTGCCCAGGTCTCCTTTGTTGGTGCCGGGGAGAGCTTGATTCAGAAGACTCACGAGGTCCTGGAGTATACCATAACAAACACAGCAACAGAAACACACAGCATATGTACACTTACAAAAGAAAGGATTATATATATTTTGTATATTTACTCATAACTTCCTCAGCCACAAGTTATAAATCTCTCATTAAGATGCATACTATTCTATTCTGATCACTGATATAGACTGAAGAAACACTGACACACACACACACACACACACACAGTGTAAATATATAATGAACAAAATTATGCTAGAATGGGCTTGCGCAAAATTTTGAGCATCATGATTATTAAAATTTTATTAGCAAAATATACACTATGATCACTACTTTTTTATTTATCACTACTACTACTACTACTACTACTACTACTACTACTACTACTACTACTACTACTACTACTACACACCCATCCCACTGTGTCACTTCTCACTTTCTTAAACAGGTAGGGTTTGTTTACTTGCTGATGAAAGAATTCAGTCAGCAATAACAATCATATCAACTGTAGCTGAACATACCCTGTAGAGATCAACTTGGTCGTCGGCCATCTCCAACTGCTTCTCCAGCAAGGCCTTGTGCTTCTCCAGATTCTGACTGATGCTGTGAGAGAATCTCAGCGGATACGAGGCCGACAGCTGACCTTCGACCCAGGCACTGTACGAATGGAGATTCTCCAACAAACCTCGGAGGAACGGAGGAAGGTCATCTAAGACAGACAATGCCAAATTACAGGAAAGAAAATATATTCAACACACAGAGAGAGGGAATACACTGTACTGTTGACCCCACTGTATAACTTCAGCCCACACACTGTCAAAAACAAACAACAACAACTATGGCCAAACATTATTAGTCCACGTATAAAAATTAGTCTACTTATAAAAAACAAACATTGAAAAGCTAAAACGTCCAATAAGTAATTAGGCTTACCAGTGGCAGTCGGCGAGGATGTGTCAGCAACATGGTTCACTTCATTGGTTTGCTGCGACTTGCTGCGTATCTTGATACTTGGAGGCTTATTAGGCTGACTCTTGCCTTTCCCAGAGTTCACATGGTTCTCCGACACAGTCACTGAAGCATGAGAGGTCTTTGTGGAATTGGACTGAACTCTACATGTGAGTACATGCATGCGCGAGAGATAATAGACTTGTGTAATGACATGTCAACAATTGAACGTACTGTTTCAACATTGGATGGTCCTTTGTTTTCAAGACGAAAGACTTCCTTTCCATCTTTGAAGCTGATGAATTCTTCAATTTTGAGTCCATCGAGTCAGAAGAAATAGCAACCTTACCTGCGGATTCTACTGTCCTTGAAGAAGTCTCCAGATTGCCTGAAGAAAGTCTAACAAATTTCCTTATGGACTTGCCCTCGTCTTGTATGCGGCCACGACTTAGAAAGAAAGGAGAATAAGTGCTTTCCAGAAGTTGTCTACACACAACAAACGCTTGAAACACCCAACACTACCCAAGTGTAGACAAGTTTTCTTTCAATCCCCCTTCCCCTTTTCCTTTCTGGTCAGAGCCAAATTTGTCAAAAGCTGTTACAGTAGAGTGATGTCAAGTTGAAACTTCAGAAGAAGACTTGTAGTTGTATAAGCGAAGATGCACTAGATACATTTTCGTGCATATTGGAAGCTCATTCTCTCATAAAGAATTTGCTAATACAATCAAATGTTTCAACCATATCTTTATAATCAACATAGGTGGGTGTGGTGTGTCAAACTACTCCCCACAAGCATCTGACCTGGCCATCATCTTGTATTGAAGACTCGAACTGCTCTGAACTGCTCCGGGTGAGGGTAGTCGAAGGACTTGAGTCTGACACAGCGTCTGATGTACTCTAACCAGCACAGTCTGTTTGACCCCATCGTGCACAAGGTCACAGGGTCACCCACCACTATCAGCCACTGCTTGGCATGTGTCACTGCAGTGTTGAACAGCTGGAGGAAAGTGGGAAAAAAAAGTAAAATAAGTATGAAATAAACAAATAAGCAAATACATACACCAATAGTCAATCTAAAGCTGTGTAGTATACCAATATAGTAATATGTGATTACAACCCAGATTATACTGTTCTATAAAATAATTCATCTATAATACCAAATTTTTTTTGCACACGTGGCAAACAGTAAAAAAAAAAAGGAGCTTAAATTTAAGGGTGCTAGCACACTCTTTGAGCGTGAAAAACCCGCTAAATAGGCCACGGTTGCTAGGGCGTGTTAAACTTACTTCTGCTTTTCCCTGAATTATTTTATTTATGCAGGCCAGCAAGTACTGCTAGGAGAAAGCACCTACCAAGAATGAAGACTGGAAGTCGATTGCATCTCAAGAAGTACTCCTGTCACCATTTTGGACTTCCTGGCAGTACTGCACAGCTACTGCCGTAGTTTAGAAGCCAAATTTTTGTATATCATTTTCTTACCCGTGCGTGCATGCCATAACGTTGAGTTTTTGTTGAATTTTATTGGCGAGCGAGCGTAGCGAGCGAGACACTTACAGGGGTAACACAATCTAAAATCGGGGATGTCAGTTTATTGGCGAGCGAGCGTAGCGAGCGAGACACTTTCAGGGGTAACGCAATCGAGAGATTCCGCTATATTTATTCAGCGAGCGAGCGAAGCGAGCGAAGCTGACTCTCAGTCGTGTTCAATTGAGATTTCAGATATATATATATATATATATATGTAGGTATGTATGCGTACGTCAAAAAATTTCGCCCGCGCTTCTAATTACGTAAGTTAGGTAAAGCGTTCACAGTTCCAGTATTTTTCAATTAACGAGCACGGAGAATCCTGCTGCACCGCCTTACGCAACTTTGTTTCAACCAAAAAGTTTATAGCTACTCTCTTCTTGAAACAATTGTTAAGTCTTTGTCAAGCTGCGCTTTTTTGCCACTGCTTTCGAAGTTTATTCAGGTAATTCTGTTATTGTTAACTCTTCATGCCTGCTATTATTTAGCGATTTCCTTCACAAATCATCTTTACGTACCTATACTCACATATTTACTCGCTCGCCATGCATTTGCGCTATTCGAGCGCACCACTAGTTTATTTATTTATTCAGCGAGCGAGCGAAGCGAGCGAAGCTGACTATCAGTCGTGTTCAATTGAGATTTCAGATATATATATATATATAGGTATGTATGCGTACGTCAACAATTTCGCCCACTCTTCTAATTACGTAAGTTAGGTAAAGCGTTCACAGTTCCAGTATTTTTCAATTAACGAGCACGGAGAATCCTGCTGCACTGCCATACGCAACTTTGTTTCAACCAAAATGTTTATAGCTACTCTCTTCTTGAAACAATTGTGAAGTCTTTGTCAAGCTGCGCTTCTTTGCCACTGCTTTCGAAGTTTATTCAGGTAATTCTGTTATTGTTAACTCTTCATGCCTAATCATTGCTATTATTTAGCGATTTCCTTCACAAATCATCTTTACCTATACTCTATTTACTCGCTCGCCATGCATTTGCGCTATTCGAGCGCACCACTAGTTTATTGGCGAGCGAGACACTTACAGGGGTAACACAATTGAAAATTGGGGATGTTTGTTTATTCAGCGAGCGAGCGAAGCGAGCGAAGCTGACTCTCAGTCGTGTTCAATTGAGATTTCAGATATATATATAATATACTAGTGGTGTGCTTGAGCACAAATGGCGAGCGAGCCTAAATACTATACTATTTTTATTGACTTCTAACACTGAAGCTACTGAAAATAAGGTCCAGTTTTTAAATTTAGCATACAGGGTAAAGGGATTTCAGTGCCATAGTAACAACTCTCTGCAACTGCTTGAATTGAAGGAAAATACAACAACAAAACAATACACGTTATTTAAAAGTTTTCTTTGTGATATTCTTTAGCTAAGTAGTGGTTGTAACACAATGCTTTGACACAACTGGACATGCACCTACAGACTTACCTTCGTGGTAGTCTAGTGGACAATGTATTTTCAAGTAAATACTGTTGCGCAGGGCTTATAACCATGACAAAGAGCGCATTGACTTACCACCGCCACTAACTGGAATAGAAATGGCATCCCTTAAGTTTTTCAAGTTTAACTGCACCAGCAAAATCAGTCACAACGGTAAAC
>WLWD01005637.1_pt1 | contig 12827 bp, 14 predicted proteins | sample 6712731 | NCBI WGS metagenome assembly WLWD01 (sample SAMN12718690, study PRJNA576275) | sponge metagenome | isolation source: marine sponge | host: Mycale hentscheli | place: New Zealand: South Island, Marlborough, Capsize Point | collected 2014-11-01
GTCTGTGTTTATCACTTTACGTGGCGTATTATTTATTAAGGTATTTTCCTATTCTAAGTGGAAACTAAGTGAAATACCACGGTAACTAAGTTAAATAGTACGGGTAAGTGCGCACACGTGCAGCGTTAACATTGGAAACGTACAGTTAGAGTTGTTTCTAGTTGGAAACAATGTCATTCTTTACCACAGAAGCTCTACCCGTATTAGATGGAATGTTTTTCAACAGATTAGGAGGAGCCGTATGTTGAAAACTAAGTTCCAGCAGAATCTAAACTTGAAATAAGGAGATAGTAAGTGAACAATACAGTGTAGCTACAATTGCGAATGACTTTTTTTAAAAACTGGCCTACTATTAGTGAGTGATAGCATGGGTAACCTGTGCTATTACTCATACTAATACCACGGATAACTGTGGTATTCAGGATTAATAGCACGAGTGGCATGAGAAAAATATCATGAGGCAAGGGACAGCATTGCCTAGGAATTTTGCTGCGATATTGCCTAGTGAATCAAGTGCGACAAGATCACCATGCCCAAATCAGATCATTGTTCAGTTTTCCACTGCCGTGGTATTTCAAAATATGCACTTTCAATTTACTATCATAACAATAATAAGTTTTTTTTAAAGAATGGCCATTATAGGACACACCTCCCACATAATTATCATTGTCACATTGAATGCCATTCATTCTTACACATAAGTATTTGTTTACAGGTTTTCGCAAAGTATCCAATCACTGGAGAAGTTTAAGTAAGTTATACTTGACAGCTAGTACATAGATTCAAATTTATTTTTATACCATCAGTTGTCTCTCTTGGACCAACATTGATCACATCAGTTTTGTGCTGTTACTTACATTTTTCAAATTGGTGATTTTATTTATTTATTGGGCATATGTTTTAGAATAGTCTGGAAGGGTCTGGTTACCCTAATGCATCCTTTCCCCAGGAGGGGGGGGGGGCTTCTTACGTCAAGTTTAATTGTGTGTGGGCGTCTATAAATTTCTAGCTAGTCCCATCTATCCACTTGTTCTTCTAAGAGCTCCGAGCTCTAAAAATGGAGAGTTTCAAAATTGAAGTAACTGATTCGCACAATACTGGCACAGCCTCAGTTAGAACCTCCACTTACAACACCAGCTCGCAAAGATTTATGACAGGACGGTAAGAAAACCCGCAAGGTTTAATTGCATTTCACTACAGTATTACCAAACTGGGTGCATTGGAGTAACCAGACCCTTCCGAGCGGAGCGATTAGGTAAAGAGTCTAGCCTGCGAGACTAGTTTTAGAGTAGTAGGACTATTTATTGTTAAAACATCTAGATGGTGGAATAATAATAGAGTGGTGTTCCACACCAGAGCTGCACCTTGATTGCTGAATTCATAGAGTAAACTCCACTGTAACTTAGCTATATTCATTACACACCACTAGCATAGTACTGACCATTTACCTGGAAACCACTGCAAATTCCATGCACACACATGGTGCACCCGATCCAGGAAATTTTTGAACTATGCGTACTTGAAAAAAAAAAGAACTTTCTAACCTTACTTGGGTAAGTGGGATCCACAGCAGCACAAAATAGCGAAGCGAGCGATGCATGTTCCCTGTAATTGCAGCTATTCCATGCATGCTTGGTGTGGCTAGGAACATTTAATGGCTTTTCAAAAAGAAAGATTCTTTACTTTGCTACCTGTTTCTGTTTCGTTTTAGCTCTCCTCCTCCTTGCCCTGTTTTTTTTTTCATTTCTTATCTCTCTCCTTACTAATTTTTCTTCTGGAGTTTCTAACGCCCTCAAAGCTCTTGACCGAGCGTTTCTAACGTTTTGTCTCTCTTTCGCAGAATTTGTTTCACTGGGCATCGCTACTCCGTACGGCGGGTAAACAAAACAAAATGTTGCTAAGAAGGTTACCCGGCCCGCGCCAAAAAAATAACAAAAAATATATATATATATCGCGGACTCGTCAGCTCTGCTCGCTTCGCTCGCTTGGTTATCTTCTACCACTTAGTTTAATTATACACTTTTTCTCACTTACTTTTCTTAACCCATGTCGCTGAAATACTACTTACGCGATTAAGAAATAATATTTCCGCGGGAATTGAACCTACATTACATAGTTCTGCAAGTGAGAACCTGTATTCTCTTCTTCTGTCTTGTATTTTCGTTTGGTATGGCTGGCAGGCGTAGCTTTACCTTGCCAGCTTTAAAGTTAACCAAGCACGGTAGAGGTGGGAAGTCTGTGACTTACCTCCTTAGGACGTTGCAGAAACAAAGTCACAATGAGCCAAAGGAGGAACAGCAGTTGTTAGAGCCTGATCAGTGGCCACAGGATGATAACACCAAGCTATTTCATCTTCCGCTACCTGAAGAAGACCCCAAAATAAATGTATTGGAAATGAAGGCGGCTGCAGTTAGTTGGGAACAAATAAGAGGAAATTCTTCCATTGTGGAATCTGCTGGTTTGTTAATAAATACAAGATTTGTTGGCTTGGGGAGGGGTAAGGTTGGGATAGAAGAGGGGGGAGGGTGAACAAGCAATATCCTTTGATTACTTAACCTTACCAGCACCAATACCTACTTTAGTCTGGCGTAGCAAGACCCTTTACCAAACTGCTACGCTGGGAATGGGTCTGGGGACATGGTCATACCAAATTTGTTCTGCTGCACATATATTGCAGCGGTCAATTACCGGGAATAGTCCTCCCTTTCCAATGCTAGGTTTAGCAATCATGGTTAATTTGCGGTAGAAATTCAGATATAAAGGAGATGGGGCACTCACCACTTCCACATTCCTCCAGAACAAAGAACAAATTTGGTATGGCCATGTCCCCAGACCCTCCGCGCGCTTTGCATGCTAGGTGTGTGTGGCTCCGCCAGACTATGCCTACTTGTGCTAGTTTGATGTAGCTGTCCCTTTACCAAATGTAATGTGGGGGAGGTAGGTGCTGGTAAACAGGCTGTGGGTGAGTTCTTGTTACTTTAGCTGGTAAGTAGCAAGAATGACGAGGGTAGAGAGTTGTGGTGAGCGGTCAGTGGGAGGGATAACATAATGTTTGCACACTGCATTGACTTTGGAGACTGTTTACTTGTGTGCGGCAACTACATTTAGTCCTAAATTATCTACACTGGTACAGTGGAGGAACCTTAGCCACTTTGCTAGTTGACCAGACTTTTTCGCGATGTAGCTGATAGAGGGGTCTGTGCGAGGCTATATAGGTGCTTCTCTCGCACATTCAGCAGCACTGTCTTTACTGAGTTAAAATGAATCTCACTACTACAATTTTTGTGAATGCACTTTCATGACATACTACTTCCTGACAAAATACGTGGTTTCTATAAGCAAATGGATTTGTTGTTGTTTAATCCAAGACTTTATAAAAAAATTTATCCATTGTTATTATCCTCTATCACTTTGTTTAGTTTCATCAGTTTCCATCTCCTGTTCGCTATTCAACTGTGTTCTCTCTCTCTACCATTTTTTGAAGAACTTATGATAATGTCTGATGATGTAATAGCTGCTAGTCTCATATATTAAGTTCTTTTTGTGCTAGTCACTGTTACTGCAGGTGGAAGGTGACTAACAGTCACATAAGTTGCCAAAGTGTTACGCTGGAAAGTATTCGGGAAGATTGTGACTTTAAAGTTAATGTGTACGGGCTTAGGAACACATCACAATTCTATTATTGGTTTCTCTAATTAAATATAATCTTTATTATTTAGTTTTTATGCTTGTTATGTTGTACTACTAACTTGTAGGTATGCCAATAGATCAGCTTTGCATCAACTGTAAGAAGATTTTTGCGTCCTATCACTGTCAACTATGTGGACCTTGTGGATTTTATTGCTGGGAATGTTTTGAAGCTTGCCATAGCAAAGTTAACGTATTTCATGTTGCTGAAAAATGGGAGGTATGATGTATAAATGCTATGTAGATTATTTGTGAACTTATTTGTCATCTTTTAGAGTAACCATTTTAGTGTGGTTGAACTCACTGTGGATTATCCTGATGTTAGAGTCTGTCATCAGTGTCTGTCTGAACGGATAGTTCAAATGGAATGTGTGGATGAATATGGTAAGATTGAGAGCGTAGCATTTTCAGGTCTAAACATAATGCACCACTCATGTATGTGTGGTGCATTATCCCTTGCATAAGTAGATGTAGATTTGTAAGGAAATGTTGCCTTTTTTAGCCTTAGTTGCTTCATTAGTTCCATAAAATCTCTGCTTGGATGCACTTAATAACAATTCACCAAATTTTAAATTGAAAAGTACTTCATGCTACACATCAGAAAAAATAAGTGCCGAGAACTGTTAATGTTGTGTAGGCTGTAGTGTGCAAGTCTTGACTTTGTTAGGACTGATTAGCTATATGCTTTGTCTGTCAAATAAGCTGGCCAACTGAAGCACACTGTTCTAACTTGGTCCGCACTTTGTAGGCCTTCTGCTAGCTACAGTCAGATCTCCAGTAGCAAGTAATCTAAGCCTGTGACGATTCTCATAAGGAATAAGGAATACACCAGTACTATACATGGGTCCTGCTTAAACGTGAAGGTCGCGTATAAAAGGGCGTAGCCGGAAGTGGAAAATGCTGGCTGACAGTTTTTGTCACCAACTTCCCGAGACCATGTTAGTAGCTTTACAGCAACTTAACGCACACAAAAACTTGGAAACAATGTCACATATAAGTCGTGAGCATCTTAACAGAAGACAAAACAATAAACAAACAAGATAAAACAACAACAACAACAAATGGCGGGCTCTAAATAGAGAATGAAGAAAAGTACTGTTTGCCATTGACGCAGCTAAATTCAACTGCTAAAGATGTACAGCGTGCTATCAGAGTTCTGCAAGATATTATCCTGAGGGTTCATCTTCAATCAAGAAATACTTTGTTACGTACACAGGGCATTGATAGATGGACTTGAGTATTACTCACAAAAATGATTACATAATAGCTGTTTTTTAGTTAGGGCACTCGTTGTAAACGTGGTGTGAATCGACTGGAAAGGATAGTGAGTTATAATGGAGGGTTCTCTTTGCGCGGCTACTTTTTTAATTTGAATAGAAGAAGCTAGAGGTCAAAGGGCATGCCGGGGATTCTTCCTTTTATACCCGGACCTCCGGAAGGAGTTCAGAATGTGGTAAACGAGGCCACAGATTTCGCGTACTTAGAATAGCATTGAATTATAAACGCGACGTCTATGTTTAAATCCTTCACAAAAAAACAATTTAGATATGTATGACTTAAAGATTAAATGCCAATGAGTGGAGCAGTAGTTTCCCTGTTTTTGTTGTTGTTGTTGTTGTTGTTTTTTGTTGTTTTTTTTGTTTTGTTGTTATTGTTGTGTGTGTGTGTGTGGTGGCTTTGTGGTGTAGTGGCTTTGTCCTTGGCTCAGGGCCTGAGATCATGAGTTCAAGCCTCACTCTGGCAATTTTCCATGTACGTAGTTTTATTCTTCTGCCTCCCACCAGCTCCACCAATCCACCCAGCTGTGATTGGGTACCTGGCATTTGCTGGGGTGCAAATTCAAGGCCTTTTCTCATGGAACAGCAATGGTCCAGGTGGGACATTGGGTGCCCACACCACTTGCTGTGAGGAAAGGCCTATTCTCCTGCGAGTTCCTAGCCCGGCTCCAGGAGCTTTGCTTGCACGAGCTCACAGTGCCTGCTTAGTGCACAGGCATCCTGGCTCTGCCATGTGTGTGTGTGTGTGTGTGTGTGTGTGTGTGTGTGTGTGTGTGTGTGTGTGTGTGTGTGTGTGTGATGATCGTTCTACAAAATAGCATTTGAAAGTTAATAAGTGTGTGTATGTTTTGTAATAGGAATAAACCATAAGATTCATCACTACCTGTAATTGTGAGCCCCTAACAGTTACTCTGGTACGAGCACGGTTATGGCCTGCAACTCCATCAAGTCCCAGATTTGCATTTACATTTGCACTGTTGGATTTAGCAGAAGCATTATTGTTGGAATGTCAAGTGGCAGTAAAAGACTACTGTCATGCATTACAATTCAGAAATCCATTCCCTGAGCTAAAGGTATTTTAATTGCTCTAGAAATTTTTTTAAAAAATAAGTATATAGTATGCAGGGAAGAAACTTCTACAAATCCTTAATTGATTCCAGTGAAGAATACAGGTAATGTACAATATGATTTGTTTATGTTTTAGTCAGTCTGTTGTTGTTATTTTTGTTTTTCTACAGATTTGCAAAACACCAAAGAAGACGTATGAATTTTCATGACCAAACGCTGGATTTGGGCAATGTGTGTCCAGCTTGTCCACAGGTATTGTGGTTGTTACATATATTTTTCTTTTATTTGAAGAAATAAACTTGTATTAAATTTCTTAGGGCAGTGGGAAGTTGATATTGGCCATGGATGCTTTGTTTGGATTACCTAGAAAGAAGTCAGCAGGTGCCAGTTACAGGAGTCCACTCTATGGTGATCTGGTTTTCCTGGATCAGAGTGGAATGGATGAGTTTGTAATGGATTACTCAAGACCACATCATTTGAATACCGTAATGTCCGTCTTTAATTCCAGTAGATGCATAACATGTATGCATGTGTGTATATTAAACATGAGAGTTTGGGTGTTATAATTGCATGTGGTTTATATTGCTGTATGTATCAGACTCTCATATGGAGTGTGGCTGCTAGAGCAGATCATTGCTGGGAAACAGTCTTGTGGTCAGCAACTCTATGTTATGTACGACATTGCGTGTTCTTTATCGCAACATCTCAAAGTAAAGAAATAGAAATGGAATACCATTATATTAAATATTCATTTGCTGGTGTGTGTGTGTGTGTGTAGCTGCAAAAGAGATCGGACATTCTGGACAAAGTGACTCTATGTCTTCCCACATTCCATTCATATGGACACAAAGTGTCATGTCAGGTAATGAATGAACTTTAGCACGGAAAAGTGGTTCTGCCATTATTCACACTTTTCTTTCCATTGTTGAAATAGTGTTGTCTCATGAAATTTGCCACCATTTTGCTTAGTAGCTGAAGTGTGGCAAAGTTGCAGATAGATTGCCGTAACCAATATGAGTTTCTATTGCTGTTGTATTTCATATCAATACCACACTTATGTATGGAGGAAAAATAACTCAGCTGCAGTATTATTTATATGTTAGATTACATATGGTCCTCGGCGATGCGCTGGTATTGGACTGAGTGATGGTGAAACAATGGAACGGCTGTGGTCAAATTTGCGCAGATTTTCCCACATGACCAAAGAAATGAGAGCATCTCATCGCATTGATGTTTTAACTAGTGTAACTAGTGTTCTGCTGCATTATGGCTTCAAGACAACCCAGAAACTTGGTGAGTTAGCTCACCAATTACTAATTATACAATTATGTACACGTTGTAGGTGTGTATTAAATAGAATGGAAGTAGGGTTGAAAAAGGGGAGGGAGAGTAAAACGGGGTAGAATATTTGGGGACCTTTTCAGAACACAAACAAAGTTCCTGTATATTTGTCGTACCTTTTGATAATGTAATTTTAAGCGCATTTAATTTTGATTAATATACATACATTGTACTACAATGTTATACAATGTAGCTTATTTGCTCCTTTCAAGATATAAAAGGGCAATTAAAACAATGGAAATAGCAGAAGAAGTTTGGGATATCATTCAAATTTTACATCAAGTTGTGGCGGACTAGTGACAACAGGGAATGAGCAACGAACACTTTCATTACATATAGCACTTATCCACTTAGATCATCTTCATTAGCTAACACACAACACAACATTCCTCAATATCCATTAGTAGATTGCATACACACCATCACTATAAATAGCACCCAGTCCTGCAAACACATTCAGGCTTGTATGATTTAGAGAATCTGCTACAAAGTAAGTATTTCTTTTGGTTTTCTTTTTTTATTTCTTTTTTTTTTTTTGAGTGTATGTGTTTTTGTTGTTGTTGTTTTTTTGTTTGTTTTTTGTTTTTTTCCCCTCTCATTTACTTAATAACTTTTGTTGACAGATGATATTGAGAAGTCGCTTGCAGAAGAATTAGAAAATTGCAATATAAATTTTCTTAAAACTAGTAAGTATTGACCATATTTAGGTGTGGTAAAATATAACTAATATTGACTTGATGTACTATTAATTGTTTGTTTTTGTTATTGTATTGTTTTTTATAGAACCATCTGAGTGGAAAACTAATTATTTCCAAGTTTTGCCGTTATACTACTCATTGAAGTAAGAAAGTTATTGTTTTGTTCTTGACTATTATTGCTTGTGTTGATTTGTGTAACAGAGATCAAATCGCATGTGGAAATGGTAGTGAAGTCATCGAACAGCTATCACAGTTAGTAATGATACTAATAATAGCACCAAATAATGTGAACCCTCAGCACTACTATACACTAGCTACTAGCAATTAAATCATATCTCAGACCAATCAGGTGTCATTATAGCTGTGCAGTGAAAATGATAGACTGTCTTCATAAGAGAAGCAAGGGACACTCATCAATAGTTTCGATGTGTAACTCCAATTCAAGCACTCGTTAACTTCTCAGCATAAAGCAATACTGAACACTGCATGCAACAGAAGACCTACGAAGTGTGGACCTGGTTATAGCTGTGAGCCCGTCGAAAATTCGGTCTGCAGTAAATCAACGGAAATAACAGTTTTTTTTTTGCCGTTATAGTATACAGTGTCGGCCATTTAGTAAAAACGGTACGGAACACAACGGTAAAAACTATAGTAAAAGACTATCGTTCTACGGCCATACCCTACGGAATGGAATCGGAAACTTTATTTTGTCTCCTACTGTAATACATAATAAATACACATTAATCTTTAGCTACTGGTGGACCTCCAGTAGTAAAAATTCTAAGCCTGAGAAGGCCCTAACATCGAGAAAACACCGATACTGTGCGGTGGTCGAGCTAACGTTTCTCCGCGAGACAACTTCTAATAGGACGGCTTCAATTTTTTTTACCAGAAAAGCTCCGCCTCAGGAGAACGCTGGTTGAACAGAATGGCCGGTTTTTACCAAACTGCGTACCGTTTTCCCCCCCTGTTTTTTTAATCGTGCAACAGCCGTTCTACGTAACAGAATTTGGAACTTTATTTTGTCTCCTACTGTAAGTTGTTAACACCATCTGTAGCCCAAACCTGAAGAATCCATTGGTGTGCTGTAGTAAAATAATCCTTTAAAGGGTGTAGCCAAAATAATTTCAGTCATGTAATAATTAAATGAACTGTTCCCCATTTTTAAAAAAAATCAAAGGAGAATTGTTGTTGTTGTTTTTCAGTAAATAACTAAAAAAATATCAGAGCCATACAATTTGAAGCATTTTTTTATGTTGTTCATTAGATTTGAATCACAGTTGGGTGAATTGGAGTGTAAATATTCTATTTCTCGGTGGCTACCATCAGGGCCTGAATATAAAGAGTTACAGTGTGCATTACGCATGGAGAGGAAAGACCGATTACTCCTTAAGCTATGGAGAGTCAGCCAACAGCGGCTGTTTCTTCTCAAACTCAAGAAGAAATACGCAGGTACGTGGATGTACTTTAAACTAATTAAAGCCTAATTACTCATTTGTGTAGTGTAACTGTAATAGCACAGGCATTACTCAACAGGCTGTCCTTTGAAATAAGGTTGTAAATTACGTCTCTACTGATAAAGCTTACACGGGTCGATTTTTTTTTTCAAATTATATTTTGTGGTGGATGGACAAATATTTATTACTGTAGCTCTAGCTTATGGCGCAGTTGTAAGCTGTAGGACTCATGTATAAGGCTAGAATCTCTTGCTGGTTAGACCTATGTGTGGAGGGTTGCTAAGGAAGCTTTTGGCAAGATATTCACTTACATGGGGAAAATGACTTACTAAGTTCACTTACTTGCCTATATGATTCGTGTACTCATGCAATTCTCAGCATATAACTTGAGCATAGTTTCTCGAAGAGGCCTAAATCAAGCCCAAATAACTCTTTCACTTTACTGGTGGCCGCATTTATTTATAGTGTCGCACATACATGTACATGTGGTGATAGTATATAGAATATAATGCACGCCCCTTAGCCTAAGTAACTCATTCATACACAGTATTTTAACACTTGTTTTTACAATACTGAGTTTATATTGCTGAGCTTATTTTGGGTCCATTTTAATTTTATACCGAGAGATTCAACCACCTTCCTCTTGCATAGCAAGATCCTGAGATAACTATTTGCCGTGAGTCTCCTACAATGAAACAAATGCAATTCATACAAAATACAATATTGGTGTCCAAATGAAGCTGAGCAAATGATGAGACAACAAAAACAACTTGCACTCTCCAAGTTTGGTCGATACGGAAATTACCCAATCCTCAGGACTTCGGTCCTCGGTTGTGTAAATCCCTTACCAACCTCCTCATCATGGATGTGATGTAACCTATACTTAATGATCATTGCCTGCAGGCGGTTAAGCAGCAACTATGGCACCATTGAATATTCGATTTTATAATGTATTGTGGGTGTGGTTAATTGTATACATGAATTAGCTAAAAAAACAGTAATTGGTAGATTTTAAATGATGTGAAGTTTCTTAGTTGGTTGTTATCCTTTTGGAATACTGAAATAGGATTGCAGGAATTACAATGTAGTTTTAACACCTGGGTGTTAAAACTACATTGTAATTCCTGTAATCCTATTTCCAAATGAATTTATGAACATCAGTACATTTTTCTTTACCAGTTCAGTGCACTAATGTGCCATGTTATGAACCAACAACATGTTACCTAATGGATGTCGCTAATTCCTCATAAATATTAAACTCAGTGGATTTGTATTTATCTAATGATGATGCGCAGCAATGAAGAACAAGCGATGCTGAAGGCAGAATTGCATGCTGTTGTGACTTTTCATATGAAGAAAAAAGAGGATGTTCTTGAAGCCTGCTATGAAGTTTAGTCACTAACAGACAATCCTTACAGCAGAGGAATATCAAGTCTACTGCATCAATTATTGATAAGTTTTCATTGCGACTATCATTACACTTCATTATTAACAGTGCATTTTTTTTTCTCAGTGTTCGTAATTTATCATAGTACATAATTTATTTCATAGTTTGAATAATGCAGTATTACAAGTTGACCCTCTGAAACAAAACAAAACAATTTCATATAATGTTTCAAATGAGATTTTGAATGCCACGAAATTAACTTAGAATTAAAATTCCTGGTTAATGTAATATACTAAGCTTCATCTCATGCTCTTATTCATAACAATGAAAGTTATTAAGAACATATGGTCTCTGGAGGCTTACTTCAAACCCCGAGCATGATTGCTTTAGAGAGTGACGAGTCTAACTACTCCCATGGTTGTGGTGTTGACTTCAGTTTGAAGTATGTAGACGACTGGATTTAGAATAATCAAACATAGTGTGTCATGCATGACACAGGTCGAGAATACTGACTGGAGACTGGTACAGAACGAGAAGACTGACCGGAGACTGATACGGTACAACTGGAGACTGGTACAGAACGACCGGGCACAGGTCGAGAAGACTGACTGGAGACTGATACGGTACAACTGGAAACTGAAACAGAACGACCGGAGACTGGCACAGGTCGAGAAGACTGACTGGAGACTGGTACAGAACGAGAAGACTGACCGGAGACTGATACGATACAACTGGAGACTAATACAGAACGACCGGGCACAGGTCGAGAAGACTGACTGGAGACTGATACGGTACAACTGGAGACTGAAACAGAACGACTGGAGACTGGCACAGGTCGAGAAGACTGACTGGAGACTGGTACAGAACGTAAGACCGACCGGAGACGATCCTATACAACTGATTACTAATACAGACTACCGGGGCACAGTTCGAAGAAGACTTACTGTCTACTGATACGGTACAACTGGAGACTGAAACAGAACGACTGGAGACTGGCACAGGTCGAGAAGACTGACTGGAGACTGGTACAGAACGAGAAGACTGACCGGAGACTGATACGGTACAACTGGAGACTGGTACAGAACGACCGGGCACAGGTCGAGAAGACTGACTGGAGACTGATACGGTACAACTGGAGACTAGTACAAAACGACCGGAGACTGGCACAGGTCGAGACTGGTACAGAACGACCGGAGACTGGCACAGAGAAGACTGACTGGAGACCAGTACTGTACAACTGGAGACTGGTACAGAACGACCGGAGACTGGCACAGGTCGAGAAGACTGACTGGAGACTGATACGGTACAACTGGAGACTGAAACAGAACGACCGGAGACTGGCACAGAGAAGACTGACTGGAGACCAGTACTGTACAACTGGAGACTGGTACAGAACGACCGGAGACTGGCACAGGTCGAGAAGACTGACTGGAGACTGATACGGTACAACTGGAGACTAGTACAGAACGACCGGGCACAGGTCGAGAAGACTGACTGGAGACTGATACGGTACAACTGGAGACTGAAACAGAACGACCGGAGACTGGCACAGGTTGAGAAGACTGACCGGAGACTGATACGGTACAACTGGAGACTGGTACAGAACGACCGGGCACAGGTCGAGAAGACTGACTGGAGACTGGTACGGTACAACTGGAGACTGAAACAGAACAACCGGAGACTGGCACAGGTTGAGAAGACTGACTGGAGACTAGTACAGAACGACCGGGCACAGGTCGAGAAGACTGACTGGAGACTGATACGGTACAACTGGAGACTGGTACAGAACGACCGGAGACTGGCACAGGTCGAGAAGACTGACTGGAGACTGATACAGTACAACTGGAGACTGGTACAGAACGACCGGAGACTGGCACAGAGAAGACTGACTGGAGACCAGTACTGTACAACT
>WLWD01005606.1_pt1 | contig 12786 bp, 5 predicted proteins | sample 6712731 | NCBI WGS metagenome assembly WLWD01 (sample SAMN12718690, study PRJNA576275) | sponge metagenome | isolation source: marine sponge | host: Mycale hentscheli | place: New Zealand: South Island, Marlborough, Capsize Point | collected 2014-11-01
TTGAGCAGGGTAATGAGCTTGGCAGTATAATAATAACATGAAATAACAGCGTGAAATATCGTCATGGGTCATGTACCTAAAAATATCATTGTGAAGATATCTAGGGTGGAATAAATATATATATATATATATAATTATATATATGGGTGGTTGCTATAACTACTAGGGTAATGAGCTTACGCAATACAGCCGCCATGAGATAACACTATGTGATAACATGAGTCATTTCATGGTCACATACCTGAAGATAACATTGTAAAGGTATCAAGGTGATATATCCAGAGTAAAGAAATATCATTAAGTTTTCCTACTTCTCTGGTGAGTAACTGGTCTAGTGTAGGTAGGTACAGTTGGAAGGTTGAGTTGGCTTCTCCTCCTGTCCTGATACCAACTAGCTGTTTCCTTTGTCTCCTGGTCCTTTCAACTCACTTGACATGTACACCATTACCTGCTCTTCAAACTCTAAAGCAAGAATGAACCAGTGAAAAGAATGGATGGCTTATAATGGTACAAGATTGAGGGACAAAGAGAAAGGGGCACCTGACTAGAGTCGGGTGAGAAAGTATTGATTGATCTGAATTGACAGTAAATGGGTGAAGAGTGTACACACAATACGTCCTGGCGAGGGTGTTCTCAGGCCAGAGAGGACCCTCACCTGTGACCTTAGTTGCTTGGTCTCCGTTGAGAACTTTAAGTTCTCAATATGACACATTACAAAAATTCCTTATTTTTTCCTCATAATCATGCCGCCACCAAACACACTCCCTCAACCAACTATACACCTTTTCCTCAGACTAATGAACACCAAAACATAAACAATGAGCCTCCAATCTTTCTTGCTGTGATGACTTGGGTGCAATATACACATGCTACCAGAACTATAATTTTCAAACTGTAAAACACCATCTAACGCCTCACATTTTGAACTCCACTGCTCTATAAGTTGCTGCTTTATCTTCAGGATCTTCCCATCACACAGCAAAATCTTTAACTCCTCATCACTCTCTTGCTTATGCTTCAAACGAGATCAAACTAGCAAGCCATAGTCCATGCATAAATGCTGCAAACATTCTGCTGCATTCCTGAAGAGGACTTTGGCTAAAGTTGAAATATCGGATTAAGTTTTAATATTGACTGTTAAAACGAGAAAATTTGCTATTTTGGTATCCAAATACACAAAACAATTTCTCCACTCCAAGCCAGCTAATATATACCACATAACTTGCTGAAAAGTGGCCAATGAGTTACACAAGCCAAAAGGTATTAGTCCACAATGTGTTGTGAAAGCTGTTTGAAAACCAAAGATACAAGCTATGTTTAAGTCTCATATTTTGCAGTGTTTGCTGTTGCTTGTGTATATAAGCCTCAGTGTAGGGCAATCTGATTTTAATCCTTTTGTAGTCCCAGCCACTGAGTACTCCAGTCCAGACTCCACCTGTCCTCCACCAGACACCATTCAAGAAGATCGTAGAAGAATTAGAGATTCTATCAGACTATTACAATACTTTAGCTCATCCATGCTCCTGTGGAGGTCCAGGCTAGACCAGAATAGCTTTACCTGAATATGGCCGACCCAAACACATCTTGTCCCTCTAATCTGAACCACATTACAACTCCAGTGAGAGGATGTGGGCGGTCTGCAACTGCTGGTTTGAATACATGTGACTCTGTGATCAACCCAGTCAATGGACGTACTTACTCAACTGTATGTGGTAGAATCATAGCTTATCAGAAAGGCTTCGTGACAGCATTCAGGACGCAAAGTAATAATATAGAGTCTAGCTATTTAGGAGGCGTGTCTCTAACTTATGGATCACCAGGATCACGTCAGCATATTTGGACGTTTGCAGCGTCTCTCAGCTACAGCTGCACACGCAATGAGAGACATTTCTGTACAAATGTTACCGTAAATTTGAACTTACAATTACCCACTTTTATCGGCAGTGATTATTTTGTGAATCTGGAGCGACAAAGGAAGATGAATAAACATGTGTTAATTCAAGATATTTCCCAGACAATCTATTATGGGATGGCCAAGGATGTCCCGCTAGTATTACTTGCTGTGGACTCAACTTTCCTCCATGGTTCTGTAAGAGTTAAGTCAGCCGGCCAGTGAAAACATGGAGATAAGGATATGTGGTCTTAACTCAGCAAATTTAGAAGACACACCAATATCATTAATGGAAATTTATGTTAAAGAAATAATTGCGTAGTGACAATTCCATTTGTCTTTTTAAAATTTGTACTCTAAATGTAAGATTTAGTGACCAGTATATATGCAATGTCTAACACTACCTTTATATACATTTAGCTGTTCATTTAATTTGTTTTATGATGTAATTTTTTAATGTATTACAATATATTGTAGATGTGGTTCAGTCATCAGTTGATAATTAATCTGGGGACAACTAGCTCACAATGAGATGAAAAGATGATACTTAAAAGGTTAGGTAGATTTAGGTTGTGATAACATTGATACTAATTGTATAATACTGGCCAACATGATGAGGAGCAGGTTGTTCTGCACCACACTTGGTGCCATCTCTTACTAACTGCCTCATACTACTAACATATTTGAAAAGTGTTAGAAAGTGAAAGTTTCTTTGCTAATATGAGACTTTCCATGGTGTTAATTTAATTAGTAATCTAATATGGCAGATGAGCAGTATAACAGGTGTGTAGAAGATTTCGAGCCAAATAACAAGAATTTCACCTCTACCTAACCTTTACATCATTGTAACCTGATACGGTTGAGGCAGTGCAAGTGCTATTATATAGTTGGAACTGTCCCCAGTATTAACATTACATTCCACCCCTACCTAACTGCAATCGTGTAATTGATTGGGCTGATGGGTAGCTATAGTGACAGCTATGTGAGACACTCCAAGTAATCTAATTTAATGACACAAGCAAGCAGTATCTGGTGCTGTCTCTGGTGGCAGAGTGTACCATAATATTCAGTTCTAATGCAAGTTCCCTCTTCCCACCCAAACATTATTTTTTGCTATTGATTGGTGGAGCAATTAATAGTTCAAACAAATTGTATATCTTTTTTTTTTATTTGCCACTGATATACTCTTACAGATAGTGTATCTATATATTGAGCACTGTAACCTGTGGGGTCGTCGGGATTCTCGGCTCCGTGATCTCGCACAGCTGTTGAAGGACGTTCCACAGTAAGCTGGTATTCTCCAGTTATGCAGGCGACCCAAATCAAGCCCCAACTGAGATTCATTAGACTCTACTGGAATCAATGTCTTTGTTCAAAGCCTCACTGTACAAAATCTGAGGTGGGTGAGACAGGCCACAGTATATAAAACCCTATGTCTCACTCACACTCTCAAATCTGATTGGCCAACAAAATTGACACCATGACTTACAAAAACCAAATAAGGACACACACACACACACACACACACACACACACACCAATTAACACTTAATACACACAAACACACAAACTGTCCAATTAGTTCAAAGGCATGTGCCTGGCTCTTTTCAGGTTTGCTCCTGCTCCCTCTCACCTCCATCTGGTTGAGTGGGTGTTCCCACATAACCCTTGCAAGTAACCTCTACACAGGAGTTAATCTTACATGCACAAACTCCAGCTTTCTGAGTGAGTCCCAGGATGCAACTGGCCAAAAGCTTGAACACTATAAATTGCAGAAAGTCATAAAGTTCAAATCATAAATAATTTTTTTATTTGTTTGTTTGACTTGTTCGGTTAATTTTGTATATTTTATGTATTTGTGTATTTATTATTTATTCCTTCGTTCATTTATTTATCTACTATTTTACTTTCAAGTGAAATCAAATTGAGATATGTAAAGAAAATACTGCACTATAAATCAATTACAGTAGAACCTCTCTTATCTGGGCACCTTGGTTTCAAGGGGTGCCCTATCTCAGATTTGCTCATATCTCAGAACTGCATTCAAAATAGTGCTGCCAACTGAACTGCCCATCCAAAAGCAGCTGTCAAATTTGCTAGTTGGGATACTTTACCTAACCACAGGGTACATAGCAGCTGCCTGGTAGAGGGAGGTGCCCGTAACTACTGTGAGATAGTTAAGGCACATCGATGAACAGTAATACCTATAATTACTAATCAGTTTTTAAAATAATCACTATGTTTACATCAAAAATAATAACAATGTTTACAAATATTAAAAAGTCCCATGTTGACAACTCCACACAATTTTAGCTAACTGCTTTATTAAAAACTCCCCCATCACCATTATAGTCTGGTCTTTGGCAGTATGAATAGCTTTATATCTGTAACACTTCTTTCCATTGGCATCATATGGATGCTTCATTTCTGTGCTGGGCAGCCTATTTCTCTTTCTACTACTGTGTACCTCAGGCAGAATTTTAGTGGCTCTATATGTCCATCAGAGTATATCATACACCAAAGACCCGCTCTGGGATGGACAGGGGTGTGGTCCTAATAGTACGTGCTGTTCCTTCAACTCCCCTCCTTGGTTCTGCAAGTCTCTCCCTCAACTTACCAGTGATGATCTGGAGATACGACTGTGTACTGTTGACTCATCTTTTGTATTTGAAGATAAAATAATATCACAAATGTACATTTATGTGAAGTAAAAACTTACGTCACACCTTTAAGTGTAGCAATAGAACTGAGTGCTCATAGTTGTTTCTTGTTGTTCTTGTTGTTGTTTTTTTACTTGGCTAGACTCATAAAAATGAAGCTGATGTAATTGTTTACTCTTGTTTATTTACAGATATTTGGTGTGCAGATTAAATGTAGAAATAGGATCCATATTTGATTAATGAGACAGAATCGAAGTCCTAATTTGACATATTCAGGCCATAACTATTATATATAGCTTAGCTATAAAACATTTTTTAAAAGTTTGTATTTGTTTTCAGTGGTAGAAACAGTTCGCCTGTACAACCTTTGGTTTCATTGGTGCTACATCTATAGCTTACTTCAGAGAATAAGAAAGACAATTAATTATAACAGTACTGTTTGAAATTTGAAATTGACCAATACCTAGGAATCACACTTATGATGGAAATAGGGTAACTTACACATAGACATATGCCGCAGACACTGTTTGTAAATGTTTTGGTTATAGCTAGCAATTTATGTAGCACTAATTATGGCTAAGTTTTTAACTTGGGACTCTAGAAATTACAACTGTCTATTTCGACGTGCAAGGTTAATAGTTTATTGGCTTTTATTGTAAACATTAAATCTATTTTCATACTGTAGCTATGAAATTGAGTAAATGTTGGTACAAATGTCTTTTCATTTACTGAAACTCAAAATCCCAAATGAGATTCAGAAGTGACATCATATAGCATATAGAACTCTGTAATGAAGTTTTAAGCTCTATAACTACCCATTACTTAGACTATTTATTTAAAATGTGAGCCAATCATTCCCCCATTGCAGTGAGAGTCTCTCTCTATAGCTACGGTGAAATCCAAGAACTATAGCAACTTGATTCTGAGCATTTACAATTTTCCACAATACTAGCTAACTATGTAATTAATGTATACTTCTTGTATTGTATCTGATAGCATGTACTGTATCTGATGGCATGTATTGTATCTGATAGCATGTATTGTATCTGAATGCAGCCAAACTTTGATAGATAGTTGTCCAGTTGACTGTATAGTAGCTATAACTAGCTGCACTCACAATGGTTAGGTAAATGTTGGTTGATATAATAGTAACTGAATGATAAAAGACACAAAAACAAAAACTGAAAAATGACTGGTTGAACATTGCTTTTATAGGCATAAACTAGGTGGGGTGGTGGAAGTTAAGTACATAGGAAAAAGGAAAAAGTATAGCATGCTGGTAGACTACCATAAGTGTGTATAAATAAGTGGTGTTAAGGTTATGAATGAGGTGTTAATTAAAGTTTTATAAACAAAGTCGTACACAGTTCACTCTTGGACTCCAACATCCTGCCCGCCAAGACATCCCTAGGTGTCTTCAACTCTCAGCAGACGAACAAGCTTCACTATAGGCCTTTTGTAAGTCCCAGTAGCAGTCTTCACACTGGCTACTCTAACCAGCTTGTCATTTCCAGGATACACTGCCTCAACTCGGCCCATGGTCAGTTTCTTGTCTAGTCCTTCATCCTTGATAGCCACTAAGTCACCTACTTGAATGTTGGCATGAGTCTTGGACCATTTATTCATGCGATTGAGAGACTGCAGATACTCATTCTGAAATCGAGTCCAGAAGGAACGATGCATGGTTTGTACTAAAGTCCAGTACTTGGGCAGACTGGGCGGCCTTGGTCCATCGTATCTATCAGGTACTGTTTTCATCGGGCGTCCAGTGAGAAAGTGGGCAGGTGTGAGGGGCTCTATTCCATCAGCATCAGCTTGAGCAGCTGGAATGAGTGGGCGACTATTTATACTAGCCTCCACCTTGCATAGGAGTGTTGTATACTGAGGGTGAGTAAGTTTCTGTTCTCCAATACTTCTAATAATATGTTTCTTGGTGATACGCACAACAGACTCCCACAATCCTCCGAAGTGGGGGCAACGCTCCGGCGTCATGTGCCACACAATTCCTTCTTGTGTTGAGTAGTGGGAGATACGATCTGTAACTTCCTTCTTTTCAAAAAACTCTTTCAATTGCTGAAGTTGATTTTTAGCGCCAACAAAGTTAGTGCCATGGTCAGAATAGATGTGGGCAGGGACATTTCTTCTTGCGACAAATCGGTCTAGACAAGCTAGAAATGCATTTGAGGTTAGGTCGTCCACTAATTCCAAATGTATAGCCTTGGTAGCCATGCAAACAAATGCTGCGATGTATGCTTTGACTAATGTTGGTTTGCGCCGGTTGCCTTGCTTTAGTGAAACGGGGCCAGCGTAGTCCACACCAGTATGGTAAAAAGGTGGAGAAGGATTGACCCTTGCTGGAGGCAGTTGGCCCATCAACTGTTCTGCTGTCTTTGCTCTGTGTTTGGTGCAGATGACACACTGGTGCCAAATCTTTCTGATAGCTTGTTTGCATGATATCAGTAAAAAATCTCTGGCCAAGCGTGCACTCATAGCCTTGGGTTCTCCGTGGTGTAGATCTGCATGAACCTTCCTTATAAGTAGTGCTCCATAACTACTGCTTGCATGTAATAGGATAGGATGGCGCCTAGAGTAAGCTAGGTGACTGTGTTCCAACCTGCCACCAACTCGAAGTATTCCAAAGTCATCTATAAATGGATGGTATTTCTGTAAAGAACTCTTGTGGGGTAAGGTTGAATTCCTTGCAAGTGTGTCCAGCTCAGCTGGAAATGATCTCTTCTGTGACTGACGTATAAGTACTTGGTCTGCTTCTTCATATTCTTGCCTGGTCAGCTTTTCCTTCCTTTTTTCCATGTTGCGATGGTTGTGTATCCATCTTCGAATGAGAGCTGTGATTCGAATGCATGATGTTAAACAAGAGAACCTGTTGACAATGTCAAATGATGAATCAGCGATTTCCACATGAATGTTGGCTCTCCTCTCTGGGATTGTCTCTAATTCTGGAAGCTTTATGGCAGGCCAATCATTGGGTGATTGGGAAAGCCAGCTTGGTCCTTTCCACCATAGCTCATGGCCCTTCAGCTGTGATGGTAGAAGTCCTCTGGTCGCACAATCTGCTGGATTTGATGTGGACGGGACATAACGCCAAGCAGTGTGGTTCGTTAACTCGAGAACTTGTCGAATTCTGTTTCCAGCATAAGTCTTGAGGTGCTTTGGATCACCCCTCAGCCACTGAAGAACTATTGTGGAGTCACTCCAAAGGAAGATATTAGAATCTCTCACTTTCATTATGGTCTTGATATGGCTCATCAGCCTGGCTACTAGCACAGCTCCACACAATTCAAGCCGTGGTATAGTGTCTCCATGGACGGGAGCAACTTTCGTCTTCGCCATAATGATAGAAACATCAACTGAGGCATCCTGGTACAATGTGCGCATATAAACAACTCCCGCGAATGCCTTCTCTGAGGCATCACTAAACCCGTGCAGTTGTTGACTTTGTATTGGCTTATCTTGAGTGTAGCAACGCTGTATAGGTATGGTAGAAAGTTGAGAGAGTTCAGCTTCCCACTGCATCCAATCATCCAGAATTTCTTTAGGAGTTTCTTCATCCCAGTCGATGCCACTCCGCCACAGTCGCTGAAGAAGTACTTTCCCTACTACAGTGCAGGGACTTAGCCAACCCATGACATCATAAATGCGAGCAATGATGCTGGTAAGTTGACGTTTAGTCTTGATAATCTCACTGCTCAAGTGAGGAGTAACCACATAAAGACAGTCCGTTTGAGTGTCCCAACTGATTCCTAAGGTGCGGTGATGGTCAGCAGGTTCTGCTAACGCTAGTTCAGGCTCAGTCTCCTTAAGATGGTCTGGTATGATCTGAAGCAGCTCACGTGAGTTACTGCGCCACTTTCGCAGTTGGAATTGCCCTCGATTCATTAACTCCTCCATTCCACAATACAGTTCCTTTGCTTCATTGAGTGTTTCTGCCCCTGATAAATAGTCATCCACGTAGAATGCGGAGGCCACTTCCTCTGCAGCTTTGGGATATAGATGCTTGTAATCTAGGGCCACTTGATTTAGAACCATGTTAGCAAGAAAAGGTGATGATGAGACGCCAAATGATACTCTTGTCATCCGGTAGTCTGTAACTTCATTTTCCTTGCTGTCTCTCCAAACAAATCTGTGGAAATCTCGATCAGGTCTCGCTAGCTCTACACATCGAAACATTTTGGCTATATCAGCAGTAAATGCCAATTTGTGCTTTCTAAACTTGACAACTAAATCAGTGATTGGTGGTAGCAGGGAAGGGCCTGGTAACAGCAGGTCATTTAGAGACACTCCATTTGCTGAGAGTCCCGAAGCGTCCCACACTACTCTGCATTTGGTAGTGGTACTCCGTTCTTTCAACACAGGATGCATTGCCATGTAATACACTTGATCAGGTGGTTTAGATAGTTCGTACTTTCTCAGCATGCCTAAGGGTCAGGTATTCTTTAACTCCAGCAGAGAAATCATCCCAAACTCCTCGCTGAATAGTAGACTTCTCTGTGCGGTAAAATCGCTTCACTGCTATACTTCGTGATTCTGACAGTTGCAGAGTGGTGTCTTTCCATGGAAGTCTCACTTGGTATCGTCCTTCACCTGTTTGAATGCAAGTGTTATTGAAACATTCTACTGCTCTTTCCTCATCCTTAGTAAAAGGTTCTTTAGACGGTGGAGGTTGTTCAGCTTCCCAAAACTTCTTGAGAATCTGGTTAGTGTCTTCCTCAGCACTGATTGCCGTGTATACTTTAGCTGTAGTTGTCGGCTCTTCACGACATCCTCCTATAGTCCACCCAAAGATCGTGCCATATGCTACAGGTTGATTCTTGCCACCACGCTTCACACAGTCAGTGTAGATATGAGACAGCACATCACTGCCAAGGAGAAGATCAATTGCACCCGGCTGTGCGAAGTCAGGATCGGCAAGCTGGAGCCCTTTCAAGTGAGCCCATTGGTTCGCTTCTGAAATGCTTGATTGTGGAAGATTGGACGTCACTTTATTGGCCACTACAGCATCAACACTGATTTTCTGATCCCTGCCATGTATGTCATGAAGCTCCACAAGTGCACGGTAAGTGCATTCTTCACCTTGAAGGTCATGTAATCCACGTAGCGCTATTCTGTCCTTGGTCTTTGGTAATTTTAACATCTTGGTAACTCGGTTAGACACGATACTGACACTGGCTCCATAGTCTAGTAAAGCTCTGATACAGGAGCAGTCGCCATTGGGTCCATGTGCCTCCACTTGACATGTCTGCAGCAAAGCGGTTTTCTTTGGTTGAACGGGTGTAGTACAAACTGCAGCATTTTCAGTCTGGGCACTACTACTAGGTGCCTTTGTAATAGGTGTCTTTGTACTAGGTGTCTTTGCAGGCTTAGATTCAAGATGAAGCATTGTGTGATGTAGCTTCCCACATATTTTGCATCTACTTTGACAGCGACATTCCCTGGCATAGTGACCCATTGCAAGACAATTTGAACAAGCTTTAGCTCGTCTGATCACTTCATTGCGCTTTTCCACTGACATACTCCGGAATTGTGCACAGGTATAGGTAGGGTGATCCTTAGAAGAGCAAGCACTACATAGCCTTTCCTCATGTCCGTGGTGCACTACATGTTTTGAGGCATTTCCCCTTGACTTCTCCAATGGTCGCGTTGATTGCTTAACTGTTGTGGCTGACGTATCCTCTGGAGCTGCAGCTTCAGCAAGTGTGAGAAAATCCAAAAAATCCTTCATTCCTGGAGGATTGGTTGACTTGACAGTTGCTTTATCCCATTCAATTTTGTAACTCTCAGGTAAGTTGTTGACCAGAATCGCAGTTGCTAAGTGATCTCCATCAAACAAGCTAATGTCACGAAGGTAAGAGAGAATAAATTGTAGTTCTTGCTCCACTCGTTGTACCTCAGACTTCTTCCAGGCTTTAGGAGCTAATTTGGTAAGATTCTGAACATGTCTCCTGTAAACAATCTTCTTCTTATCATAGGTAGTCTTGAGACGAGCGACTATGTCTTCGTAGGCAGCCACACTGCCACTGCTGCTCATTGCGATCTTTCTGGCCTCTGGTACTTCTTCAATTGCCTCTCGCAGTAAACTCAATTTATCTTCATCGTCGAGGTGTGGTCGTTGACTAAGCATGCGATTGAATCTTTGCCAAAATGAAGGCCATGTCAGGATGTCTCCATCGAACTTTGGGATACTGGCTTTGGGAAACTTGATGATATCCCTGGCTGAGGTCGGCTTGGTTTTGTCAGCGCTCCCTGTCCTGGTCTTGAGTTTCTTGAGAGCGTTTACTCTTTCGTATCGAGAGCGACAGGACTCCAAGAAATCTGCATCACTCTTAAGTGGCTCCTTTTCGCTTAGCAGGTAGGCTTTCTCCATGAGATCGCTGACCTCAGAGATTTCGGCATCAACCATTCCATTCTTGACCGATTCTATATTGGCTTCCAGCGGTCGTAGCTTGATCTCAACTCTCGTCATGATGGCATGACCTTCTACCGCTCGCTTAACAGCGTAGACTTCAGAGCTGTAGTCAGGCGCATCCCCTTCAACTGCTTCCAAGTTTTGTTCCTCTGCCTTCGTCGCAGTTTCATCCAGGTGGTCCATAATCTCGTACGTGCAATTAGTGTACTCTTTGGTTGCTTTCTCGTAAGTATCAACCGCCGCATTCAATTGAGATATATCTACATCGACGGGATTCTTCCCCACAATTGTAGCAATAACACTGCTAGCTTTTGTAATTTGATACTTGAGTGCTCTCTGTGTTCTTCGCAACGTTGCAACTTCTGCCATCACGGTGCTTGAGTTCAGGGTTGGTACGTCTGACAAGATTCAAAATCAATTGGTAATTATGAAGTGAAATGCAAGACTAAGGTTTTAGTAAGGTGAGTAGTTCCTTGAACCGTTCCACTCCACAGGCTTCCACAAGGTTTCTACTTGCAAATAGTAGACAACGATGGTGAGATTGGTAATGGTTGTGATCCCTGGTTAGCCGTGTTCTCCTATCCGGCTCGAAGGACCAAATGAATGCAGCCAAACTTTGATAGATAGTTGTCCAGTTGACTGTATAGTAGCTATAACTAGCTGCACTCACAATGGTTAGGTAAATGTTGGTTGATATAATAGTAACTGAATGATAAAAGACACAAAAACAAAAACTGAAAAATGACAGGCATAAACTAGGTGGGGTGGTGGAAGTTAAGTACATAGGAAAAAGGAAAAAGTATAGCATGCTGGTAGACTACCATAAGTGTGTATAAATAAGTGGTGTTAAGGTTATGAATGAGGTGTTAATTAAAGTTTTATAAACAAAGTCGTACACAGTTCACTCTTGGACTCCAACAGTATCTGATAGCATGTATTGTATCTGATAGCATGTATTGTATCTGATAGCATGTATTGTATCTGATGGCATGTACTGTATCTGATAGCATGTATTGTATCTGATGGCATGTATTGTATCTGATAGCATGTATTATATCTGATAGCATGTACTGTATCTGCTGGCATGTATTGTATCTGATAGCATGTACTGTATCTGATAGCATGTATTGTATCTGATAGCATGTATTGTATCTGATAGCATGTACTGTATCTGATAGCATGTATTGTATCTGATAGCATGTATTATATCTGATAGCATGTACTGTATCTGATAGCATGTACTGTATCTGCTGGCATGTATTGTATCTGATAGCATGTACTGTATCTGCTGGCATGTATTGTATCTGATAGCATGTACTGTATCTGATAGCATGTATTGTATCTGATAGCATGTATTGTATCTGATAGCATGTACTGTATCTGATAGCATGTATTGTATCTGATAGCATGTATTATATCTGATAGCATGTACTGTATCTGATAGCATGTACTGTATCTGCTGGCATGTATTGTATCTGATAGCATGTACTGTATCTGCTGGCATGTATTGTATCTGATAGCATGTACTGTATCTGATAGCATGTATTGTATCTGATAGCATGTATTGTATCTGATAGCATGTACTGTATCTGATAGCATGTATTGTATCTGATAGCATGTATTATATCTGATAGCATGTACTGTATCTGATAGCATGTACTGTATCTGCTGGCATGTATTGTATCTGATAGCATGTACTGTATCTGCTGGCATGTATTGTATCTGATAGCATGTACTGTATCTGATAGCATGTATTGTATCTGATAGCATGTATTGTATCTGATAGCATGTACTGTATCTGATAGCATGTA